>Ga0326512_10001303_pt1 | contig 19596 bp, 24 predicted proteins | sample 1_2617_0518_D_FD_203652 | JGI IMG/M metagenome (GOLD analysis project Ga0326512, IMG submission 203652) | Bovine rumen microbial communities from UC Davis, California, United States - 1_2617_0518 | ecosystem: Host-associated > Mammals > Digestive system > Stomach > Rumen | place: USA... | reverse complement strand
CATCATTTTTCGCACTTTTACCTGACCACTTTTTTTCATATATTGTCTAGCGCCTTTGGCTAAATCCTTATTAATAGACTCGATTATGTGTTGAGAGTTAATTTTGTTTAACCTTGCCATTATCACCATCTCCCGATGAAACATCTCGCGCCAATATCTCTGTTCCAACCATCTCTATAAACTTGCCAATAGTCTCTTCGTTCCCCAGCGTGGTAATCAAATCTTTCGCCCTCGCAAGTATCTCCTTGAACAGCAGATTATTTGATACACAATAGTTAGTATAGTCGTCAACCACAGATTTCAAATTGCTTATCTGGTTTGGATATTCAAGTACGGCAATAAGCTTATCATAAACATCAGTGCAATTGATATATGTAAAAGCTTCCTCAACTTCGGGAAGTTCAGACTCATCAAGTCCGAGATATACAACCATTGTCCAGAACTTAAATGCAAAATCCTTTGTTAATGGCATATACTCATTCTTTTCGTTAAACACAAACGATGCCGTCAGATCGTTTATCTTTTTATATTCATCCATTGTAATCCGCTGCTTGATTTCAAGCCCCTCAAAAGGATTACTCTTGGTCATATTTTCCTTGCTAAAAAATTCCTTTACTGTCATAAAAATCTCTCCTTTATTCTCAATGAAAAAATAGGGCAGGATATTTTTAGTTCCTGCCCTTTCTGGTCTTGCGAGGTTTCTTTTCAGAAATCTCTTTGTTTATTTGGTCAATAGCAGAATCTATATCTACTTCGCCGTCAACTGAATATTCACTAAGTTCAACCTTAGTTTCCTCAAGAACCTGTTCTACAGGTTTCTCAAATATTTCTTTGACCTCTTCTTCGGTCTTGTCGATACGCTCGGGCAGCTTATTAGCCTTACTGCGCTCTTCAAGAACTTCCTGAATATAAAGGTCGTAATGTTCTTTGCAACAAGCCAGCGATTTCCACGCATTTATCCTGTCGCAATAATCACAAGCGTAATACTCTTTTCTGCCGCCGTCGGCACCGAGAGTACACTTAGAATACTTGCAAATATGATTTGCTTTCTTCATCGGTCTCACGCTCCTTTCATATGAAAGTGCGGGCAGAGCACCACCCGCACCAAGTAGTCATAAAGACGATTATGCGCCTATTACTTCCTCGTCGTCCCAGATAATCATATCCCACAGAAGCTTGGAAGCACCCTTGCCGCAACCGCCAGAAAGTGCCTCAATCTCAAGGTTATGAGTAGCGGGGTCGTTACCGAAGTCGAGGTCGAATGTACCAGAAATCTTGCCCTTATAGAATATAATAGTTGCATAATAAGACTTCTCTGTACAAATATCCTTTGCAAATACCTCAAAGATAACCTTATCGGTCTTAGAGAACTTGCCCTCGTCGTTAACAATTCTCTTTGCGTTACCAACCTTGATGTCATAGAAAGCAATCAGCTCGTCGCCAGCAGAGAATACACCTGTAGGCAGAGTGATTGTCTGTGTATCGGGGTCGTATGCAAAGGCTGTTGCAGATGCAGTAGCCGCAATAGGGAACTTGTCGCCCTGAGTGCCGTCAGCATTTCTCTTATAGATGTACTTAATCTCAGCACCTGCGGCGCCCTGCGCCTTATACTTAGTTGCAGCAGTTGTGCCGTTCTCGGTCTCGATTACGTCCATATAATTAGGAACAGTAAATGTACCCTTCTCAATTTCAGAACCAAGCTGTGCAGCAAGCAGACCGTCAACGATAGAGCCGTTTGTTGCAGTAAATTTAGATTCCTTGTTTCTCTCAGCGGTAGAAATCTTAACACCGTTCTTACCCTCGGCATATACTACCTCAGACGAAACTGAAAGCTGACCCTCCTGAATATCATCAAGGATAAAGTCGCAGGCGCCTGTCGCCAGATCGAAAGCCAGTATTCTCTCCAAAGTCTGGATAATATACTTATTGGATTCAATTGCCATATTTTTTCCTCCTTCTAAAATTTATGACCTAGATTTTTCTAAGTCTCCATACCACGTCAGTAGGGAAGTTGCAATATCTTTCTTACTAACGGTTCCAGCATAAATTGCTTGCGTCAGATACTTTGCGGTATCCGATTTGTTGGTTCGGTAGAACCCATTATACAATTGACTTATATGTAAGTCTTGTATTGTACTGTAGTCATACGGGAAGTCTGCTCTGCATACCATTGAAGAAATGAGATTGGACAAAAATGGCTGAGGTTTCTTTTTGGCGTTGCGCTTTTGTTTTCGGCGCATTCGCTCAATCAAAAACTTTATACCTGTCATGTTTGCCATATCGTATTCTACTTTCTCGTCAAGGTAATGTATTCCCCGCACATATTCCATCATTTCACGATAGATTACCTCGTCTATAACGAACTCTCCATTACCAAAAACCATCTCACCATTCTGTTCATTGACGCCGACCTCAAACTTAGTAAAATCTAAATCGCCAAACATAATATGAGTAATTTCGGGCGGTAATGTTTTCATATTATTTATAAACATCGCAAAGTCAGGGATTTCTTGATAATTTATACCATTATCCCATAACTCGACCGCATTATCATACGCTCGCATCGTGATATATTGGATAAGTCCTAGATAATTGAATTGACCATAATCCTTTATTTCCCTGATTAAAGGATTTCTTATTCTGATACCATTAGAAACCTCAAAATCTTCTCCGCACACTATATGCATCAGTTCATCAAACTTCATCGGCAATCCTTAATCGGCACGTCAGTTTCAAAACGAAGTATTCTTGCGCGGTGCTTATCACCGACAGCTTTCGCCACGTTTGATATTAGCTCTAATGGTTTACTTCCTATTTCAGCGTAACCTGTAAGCATATCATCGACTTCCGCCGCAATAAGGTCGGTTCGGCAGCCACCTTCATCTGTAACCATTCGCCCTTGGTGAGCGATCACATAAATGCTTATCACAAGCTTCTTGAATAAAAAGTTATAAGATGATATTTCGGGAATATCAATATCATAACAAATATACACCTTTTGTTCTTCGGGAACCTCGGGTACACGAATAAACTCGTAAATATTGTTATGTATCAACTTTTCAGGATTAGTTATGTCTTTTTGGTCGATTAATTCAACTATTCTCTCGTTGTTTATGAGTAAAGAAGCGAGCGTTCGCTTAATGCCTATTATCTTTCTTGAACTAGCCATTTAACAAGCTCACCACCTTAACAAACATTTCACAACTAGAACCGCCAGAGCCTGCAAGTTCCAGTTTTAATTGAGTCCCGACAACATTAACGTTGTTCTGAGCCTTTATCTTAATAGCGTTACCTTCTTCGACTATTGTGTAATACTTCTCATGACCATCAAGGGTAGTAACAGTCCAAGTTGGTGTCTCGGCAGGATTTGAGAATTTAGCGGTGAATACTTTAAACGTTCCGCCTGCTCTTACCTCTGCCTTATCGCTATATTCAATGCTACACTGATCGCCCTCGGTTTCACCCTCTTTTGGAGTGAAATCATTATAATCAGCGATCATCTTTTCCTTATTGTCATTGTCCTCGTTGCGCTGTTCTTGTGATAGAACAAGTTTGCAAACGCCGTGGGATAAATCCTCATCATACACATCTGTAAGAATGTTCCTGTTGGTCGTAACGTAAGCATTCGGGTCTTCTTCGTCAATATCCATCAGGAAGCGCTTTCCTCGACGTATCTTTCTGGTCTCATCATCAAGCGTTACTTGCACATCTAAAACCATTCGAGGCAAGTTGATTATCTTATTGATGGTAATACCCTCAGAATTGGAAGCCATATTGTCTACGACACACCAACGCTCTATTTCTTCGCCGTTCTCGTTTATCCAGCGCAGCTTATCCGTGCAGCGCTCCATGAAACCACGATAATAGGTGAAGTCACTTACTTCAATCTCGGTAATCAGCCAATATGTACTATTCCATATTATCAAATCTCCAAGGAAGAATTGCTGATCAGGCATAGAGCATATGGTTTTCTTATTCATGGTATTGGTCGAGTTAATAAGGATTTTTCTTTGCTCGCCGTTTATATCGACGTCAAAATATGTGCCGTTAGTTGGAGCATAGCGTAGCATTTTTCTCTTTGACTTATTTGATTTACGTTCGGTAGTTGTCGTACCATCAACGTTCATCAGTTTGTCGTAGATTTCCCACGCATTACGCATTTACTCAACTCCTCCGACACTTTATCTTTAAGCTGTTCGATATATCGAATACATTTAAAAACCGAGCGCTTATAAGCGTCGTGGTCGTTTGAATTGGTAACAGAACAAAGTGTACTCGTAATTATCATAACCCGCGAGTCATAATCAATGGAGTTTATAAGTTCAGCATTGCCCATTATCTCTTCTATCAGATTTTCGATATATGAACCGACAGTATCTACGTTTTCTTCCTTTAACGGAATGATTTTATAAATACGGTCAACCAATTTACATAAGTAATTATATTGAAGTCTAAGAACCAACTCAGTCATACCATTCACCCCGCTTATATTTGCGAAGCGTGTATGTGTAATTATTTACCATCCTCTTTGCTTCAAGTCTAGCAAGGTCGTAAGTTTCCCTTATCTGCCGCAAAAGATTAGCAGGAGAATACTCAGCCCAGTCCTTAGTCGTCATAAGGTTCTCCAAATTGTCTACGGAGAACAAGTAGGGTTTGAGCCACTCAACAATCATTAGGTTACAGATTATGTCAATTTCCTCGTCATCGAGTTCGTTAACAAAACTCGTATCGTCAAGCTTTTCAAGCTTCTGAGGGTTATGCCGCTTAAATTTTGCAAGCGCACTGTCCATCAGCGATATAATCCAGCCATCACGCTCTTCTTCCGTTAATTGTGTGAGCTTATACTCAGTTATCATTTTAATGAAATTATCCACAATCTCCGTATATGGAGTACCCATCGTATTTCGCCTCCAATACTTAATCGGTTACAATTCCAAGTTCTGACTTCAAGAAATCAATAATCTTAATAGAGTCAATCTCCTTATTCTGAATTTTCTTAGAAACCTGAATTCTAAAGTTTTCCTTCATACCCTTGGGGAGAAGTCTAATTTTTTCCTTCATTTCACTAAAGGGTAAATCCAGTAGCTCATTGAACTCTTCATAATTAAGGGCGTGGTCATAATATTTCTGAACGCCAAGATAACGAAGAACATCTTCGTCATCAATACCTATCCAGTTATTCTCGAAAAATCCTCTCTGCGAATTACGCATTGATACAAGTTCACCGAGTTCGAGATAATCTACATCGCCCTGTTTTTCCCACACAACCTCGTATCCGTTCTGTTTACGGCTTATGTATACAAGCACACCTGGGAACAGATTGGTACAGGCTACCATCATATCGAGAGGAAGCGTCTTCTTAACGATAGGCGCTTCCTTTACCTCTGTTGTTTCAATTGTCTTCTTAGTTGAAGTCTTTCTTGCTGTAGGGTCAACCTTTGTGGTTGACTTCTTTTCAGTGTTAACTGCCATTGTGTCCTCCTTTTATTCCGTAGGTGCGAAATTAATCGCACCATTATATATTACATGCTGTAAATACCCATCTTGTCAGATGCGGCAAATGCTACGCCATAAGAATCCAGATACAGGAACTCCTGAGAGAGATCTGCATTGTGGAAAGGATCGCTCAGATACATAGTAGGCTCGCCTTCCTGTACAATCTTAATAGGCTTAGAATCAGCGGCGATTATGTACAGCTTGTTGTCATCCAGAGCAAAGTTGTTGGTGCCAGGCAGATGTACCTGATTCAGTTTGATGCAATCAGTACCGTTGAACTTACCCATGTAACCCATGTTGTAAATATCGTTCTTAGCCTGCTCTGCGATATTGCTGTTGCCAGCGGTATCCTGAAGTACGGTCAGGTTTATCTTTCTCAGCGCTCTGTTAGTACCGAAGATATAAGCCTTCTTACCAGTAGCAGCCTCAACGTGGTTAATCATTGTAACGAGAGCGTCCTCGCTGAATGTACCAGCAGTAGGGAAGTATACCGCATCAGAACCAGCCATAGCCTGAAGTGCAGCAAAAGCATCTATGTAAAGCTGCTGCTTGAAAGACCTAGCAACGAGGTCAATCAGCTCGTTGAAATCAATTCTGCCCGACAGAACTCTATCCAGTTCCTCATAAATCTTAATGCCCTTGAGCTGAGTAGGAATCTTGATGTGCTGACCGCCCTCAATTCTCTGTCTCCTCAGCGCCTGATTACCACGGGAAACATCAGAAACAACATACAGAATATCGTTATCGGGAATATAGAAGTCATTCTCATCACCCAGAGCTACGCTCTTGAACTCGATAAGAGTCTGGAACAGAATATCGTCCTGAAAACCAGAAATTACTGTCTGCTGGAGAATCTCCTCAACAACGCTAAACAGACCGTTGCACTCGCCATCTCTTATCTTCTTATAAGACAGCTTGGTGGAACCGCCGTTCAGATCTATCAGAGCCTTTCTCAGAGTTTCCAGAGAATCTCTCATAGAGAAATTGCCCTGAATGTTATTATGATAAGCGTCTATACCAAGACGAACAATAGCCTTTCTATCCATAGCCATAGTAATATCTCCTTTCTTCTTTATAAATTACAGTACCTTGAAAACGTAGTAGGTTCTCCTACCAACGGTCTCAACAGCGATACACTCAGCGAATGCGCCAGTTGCGGAAGTGCCAACGGTCATCTTTGTCTCGCCAGCAGCTACGCTGATATAGTTACCATCAACGGGAACTGTATCAAAAGCCTCGGCTGTTACAGAAAATATATCGTTAGACTCCATGCGATAAACACGAGCAACTGTGCCTGCCTTGTTTGTAAAGTCTTCGAGGTTAGGATACTTAGTGTTCAGGGTGGGGTCAATCTCAACAGATGCCACCAGACCAAGAGTAACCTTGTTGTCGCCAGCTACCATCTTTGTAGCCTTAAACACCTCTCTATCATCCATATCGGAAGTAACGTGTACGAAATTACCATTCTCTACCTCGATAGGGTCGGTGCCGTCATAAATTCTTACGGACGCCAGCTTAGAACCGTCTATAGTACCAGACAGTCTATCGAGCCTTACTACTGCATGCTTTGCCATATTAAATTCCTCCTTATTTTAATCGTTCAGATATGTCTCGAATAAATCACCGTAGGGATTTTCATGAGAATTATCATCGGGCTTGTCTACGCCCATTCTTATACTCTTATCGCCATTAAACGAGAAAGTTGAGTTCTTTCTGCCGAGCAGAGCATAGCACTTCTCTTCAACATCAGATACGGAATACTTCTCGTTGTCGGACTTGAGATTCTTGAATTCATCAACTTCGCCCAGTTCAGATTCAAACTTAGTGAATATCTCATTAAGTGAATTTTCTCTAGCAGCCGCCTCAGAATTCTTCTTGTACTCCTTCAGTTCGGCATAGTCCTGACTCATAGTTGCATAACCATTCTTAATTTCATCAAGTTCAGCCTGCTCTTCGGAAGTCAGATAAGTCGCAAACACCTCGATTGCTTCGCCGTCAAGATTGACCTCGCCATTAGAATCAACATTGTAATTCTGCTTGAATGTCTTGCCGTCGTTGTACAGATAATAAATGAAATAATTGTCATACAGGTCGGCAATGAAAATGTCAATCTCATTCAGGTTATAGAGCTTGTAAATTCTTTCCATCTTCTGATCGACACTCAGCTCAATTGTAAACCTCTCGGCAACGGGTTCATCAGACGTATCGGTTGAATTATCAGCCGCATCGGTCGAAGTATCGTCGGCGACATCATTTGAATCAGCGCTGAAATCCTCAGACGAAGTGTCGGTTGTATCATCAGCGGCGGGTTCAGTGTCACCCTCGTTATCCGAAGTTATCTTGGAATCAATATATTCCTGACACTTAGCTCTAAAATCCTCCTCGGACATATCCTCTGTAATGTCGAACGTCAGCTCCTCTCTGGTCAGTGACATTTCAGAAAGTATCTTCTCAATATCCATTGTTCTCTCTCCTTTCTCTGTATTATTTAAAGAAAACTCCTTACGCAACGCTTCTTTCATTTGATTAAAGATTGATTCGGAGTCGTCTTTATTAGCCGCAAAATTTGCGACCTTTGCACGAGCATTTTTCATACCCGTTTCATAAACGCTATTTAAAATTGTTACACCTTTAAATATGAAATCGTTAATGGCATAGCAATCTTCGTTAGCGTCATATGTATAGTTGTAAATATCTATTTCCATTGATATATGGAAATCGTCGCCGTCCTGAATTATATCCTCGCAATAATTTGAATAGCCTTTCCAAATGTAGCCGTCAACCATTAAATAGTTACGACCATCTTGTTCGACTACCTCAAGGTTATAATCCTTTGGAATTACGCCGACGGGCTGTTCAAGATATACAATCTTGTCTTCTTCGGGACGCAGTTTATTTTCCTCGATGATGAAATCGTGCTCACCAAGTTCGGGTATGCCATCTTCATTGAGATATACGTGCGCCAGAATTGGTGACTCTGCAAGTGAGTCTTTTCGAGCAAGCATATCTTCAAGTTTAAATTTTGAGTTGTTCGGGTTCACCCCATCGTGACACAATCTCATTCTGAGTTTTATGAACTTGTCCGACTGATAATTGTTATCAATGGAAAAAGTTAAAGGTAAATAGCTCTTTTTGTTCACTGTCTCACCACCCTCCGTCAAAAGAACATCGTATTAGAAAAAACGACCCCGCGAAAATGCCCGAATGACGCGGACTTTCGCAGGTCGTTCTTAAAGATAAAACATTCATTTGATTGGGTGAGCATCTCAAAGCCCATATCGAGGAGCTTCTTTGCTATCTCGGGGTCTTTTACCAAAATGAAATTCATATTACTCACCTCACTCGTAGTTATCGTGACTTTCGCTTTCACGAGTTTGTTCGCCTGCATCGGAGAGTTCTTCACCCTTTTCTTCCTGCGTCGGGGCGCCGCCCTCTTCCTCTTCACCAGTAAGCGTGTACGATGTCGCCAGAGGCTTAAACTTCTCTTGCAATTCAAGTATCTCGGTTTCAAGCATATTCAGGTCTAACATATTAGACGGCGAAATGCCTATTGTAGCACAAGCCGCAGTTATGCTAGGCAAACTAGCCTGCGCACCTTTAAGATACATATTAAACTTTTCCTCACGGTTATAGTGAGTTACATCAAGGAAGTGAATTTCAAATATGTATTTGGGCATCCAATACTTAAAGAGACGGTTTATATTTCTCTCACATTGTCTTGCTAGTCCAAACACCATAGCTTCGTCTGCTGTTACTGAAACTTTAAGAGTCGCAGCCGTTACCTTATCGTTTCCGAAAATAACTGAACTTACGCCTGCGTCATTCCAGAACGTCTTAGTAGCGTCGTTAACATTATTAATGTCGTTTGTGCCAGAGTTCTCGAAGCTAAAGTCCATTACATCAGTAGGTGTTATAAACGCGCCGATATTGTCAGGAAGCACAGTGGTCAATCTCTCATAATAATCGACTATATCTTCATACGAGATAAGATAATTTCCTTCGCTATCTATAGGAATTTTCAGACCGAGTATTTTGTAGTTGTCATTTTCGGCATTAACTTTCTTTAAGCCCTTATAATCCTGTATATCAAAGATGCCTTCGAATACTCCGACAAAAGGAATTGACGGGTAAGGAATATCCTCGTTAAACTTAATACAAAATTGTTTTTCGGGTTTCAATACTTGCCAGCGTTTACCACCTTTAGACTTTCTATACAGTTCGTATCTGCGCTTAAATTCTTCGCCATAATATTCAAGTTCGTCACCGCGAATATCAAAATACGAGAAGTCAAAGCTATACAGAAAACAACCGTCTTCAATCCCTGTAATCCTGCAATAGTCGGGATTTAGCTTTTTGATATAGAATGAATCTACGGTTTTATAAATGTAACCATAAAAGACGTCTTCTTTAAAGCAAGTCAGAAACACACGAATCATTTCGTGTTCCAGCTTCATTTTCTCCAACATACGCAATGTGGAAAAGTAAGCGTCTTTTAAAAGTCCTTTATCTATAGGTTCGGATCTATTAAGTTTGAAAGGTGTGACCACATACGAAAATGTCATCATCTTTGCAAAGTAATTGATAAGCCTCTTATATTGCGGGCTTATCTCATACAGCAACAGAGATATTTCTCTTAAACGTTTATAGTTTGCTTCTGGATTGCTTATCCATTGTAAAACATCTTCTTTTTCATATCTGCGCCAGAACGATGACCACTTACGGTAATAATGACGATTATTCAGGTCTTCAAGCGTCAGCCTGTTAAGCCTTGCAAAATTTTCGAGCTGTTCTTTGCTAAACGTCTGAACTGGTTTGCTTTCAACAGATTTCTTTGGAAATTTTATATGTATCACCACCTATCATTTTAATTTCGGTTTCCTAAATACGAAGTCTTTCTTCTGATAAGCAGACTGCATATTCTTCTTTTTTATTACTTCGCGTTCCAATTCGGAAGCGATGTAATTGCCATAGGCAAGTGCGGAATATCTATCCTTTCGGTTAGAACCCTTCTCACTTATCTTAATCTTGTTATTAACGACCTCGTATTCCAAGTTTACTATTTCATTGATAGCGAGCGTCGTTTGAATGTATGGTTTCAGAATTTCCGCCTTTTGTTCTTCGGTCAAATTCTTATAAACCTTGTGTTTTTTGAACTCATTATCCGCCTCGAACTCTGTGACAAGCAGCCTTGTCTTTTTACGGCTTATATTATCCTTGAGCTGTTGGGCGTAGATACTATTCAGTTCGCCCGTCGCCTTAACACTATAAATCGCTTTGACGGGGTTCTTTGATGTTCCCTTGTACTTCGAAGCCATTTCTTCGTTGTTCTTACAGGTTAAAGCAGGATACATTTCACCCGTGTCTGGGTCAACCATATCTGCTACCAAATAATCGAATACGCCGTTACCAACGCCGTTAGTATCCATAACAATGTAGTCGCATTCAAAATCTTCATAAAGACGTCGAATTTCTAAGGCTTGTACACCAGAATGCGCACCCTCAATATTGATTGAGTAAACAAGGTTTCGGATATACTGACCGTTCTTAGTTGGGACTAACTGAAGCACATGGATCGCCGTCGCGTCGTTCTTGTTTTTCTTACTCGGCATTACGGCTATATCGGCACATACTAATCTAATTTCGCCGTCTTTCTTTATCGGCGCTTTCATAGCAGCGATGCCAATGTTATCTGCTATTCTACTTGGATAGAATGCATTATGTACCATTCGGGCTTCGGCGAGACTTTCATAATTAAAGAAGGCGTCTTCACTTTCACCCCAGAACTCGCACCCCATCTCCATCAGCCACGAAATCTCATTGAAGTCTGACTCATTCATTTCGTTAGCCACGCTAATAGGGTCAAGCAAATCTTCTTTAAGCGCAAGCTGGTACGGCAAAGCGCATATAAAATATTTTCTTGTATCGTCGAGTAAGTTTTCGGCGTATGTGTTAACTTTATCCCAAGCCCAGTGCTTCTTAAAGTAGGCAGAAGAGAAGTATAATTCTTTGTTCTGTTCTTTAAGATGTTTGTATTTGGGGTTTGACAAATACCCTGGTTGTCTAGGTGCGGTTAGGAATTTTCTAAGAATTGTGTCGATAACATTTTTAGGAACCATGCGGTATTCATCAACTATCAAAATATTCGCACGGTTATGCCGTCCACTTTCGCCAGCGGTAACGACAACAATTCTCGAACCATTTTTAAAAGTTATTGAATAATCTAATCCGCCCCGATTGTATTTATCAATCTCGTTACGCAGATACGGAGAATTAGGTATAAGCTGTTCAACAATCTTATCAATAATTTCTTGTGCCTGACTACGCCTAGCGCTGGCTACGCATATTCGGGTACCTGGGTAAAGGATACATCTAATTGTACAAAATATACTACACAGGAAAGATTTGCCCTGCGTTTGTTCTTAACCGTAGGCTTTTTATCCTACGCTCTGGAAGTTTCCTTCATTTTCATCGAACGGTTGTTTCCGTTCCAGTCTAGCATACATTTTCACCCTCGGCTGAACGTTAGGGTGGGACGCACTCTTGGGATATTATATTTATTCAATCCTATGCGTTACGGTGAGCAATAGCCTTGCGTAATCTACTCTTTACCTCGGTGTTGGCATTTCACAGCGTTCTCCGATTTTGCGCCCTTATTGCCCGTATATTTCTATGCGGCGAAGCCAATAATTAACCTCTTGAAGCTAAATACATGACGTAATCCATTTTAAACATCATGAATAGTAATATCTTTTGAAACAATTTTAAATCCAATAACAAAAAGTCTTTGGCAAATCTATGCGGATTATTTCTATAATATCCCGCCCGTTTTGCCGCCGTCTTCAACATGCTTTCTTTCTCAGGTTGTGTCACGTCAATCACCATCCTTGGCAATCGGGTTAAACAGACCTTTGAATTTCGTCCCCTCGACTTCTTCTTCGTACTCGGGCTTGTTAACCGTATACTTAGCAACTTCCTCTTTGTACTCGTCGAAGACTTTATCATATGAGCCTTTGACTCCCATCATCTTGCACAGGTGTCCGAGGAACCATACTGAAATATAATGTCCAATACCATCAACATCCTTAAATTCTTCTGATGGCTCAGGTATCGGCTCTGTTTCCTCCCATTCTCTTATAAGATTACCGAAGCACATGCTGTCACTTATTTCCTTGACATCATTCTGCTTTGGCTGTAGCTTTAGACTCCCGAGCAGCGAATTATACTCTCTAAGCAATTTAGATATATCGCCGCCGTCAGCCATAGTCTCCTGAATTTTCAATTCCAAGAAACACACATTTCTAAGTATCGACTCATAAGCAGGATCGTTGCCCGTTTCAACTTTCCTAAGCCATTCCTGAAACTTCATATCAAGGAAGTGATACTGTTTATTCTGTAAACCGAAGCCCCAGAAATCCTTAACTTCCTGCGAAACTTCAATCTCGTTTTCAACGTCAGCGGGTTCTGGCTGTGGTTCTGGAACAACCTCTACTTCTTCGGCGGGTTGTCTTAGAATTATTCCGCCGTCTTCGATTATCGTGTTTGAATACGTTTTGCCGAAGTAGGTTGGCGAATGTATCTTCTTACAGTACATCGACATTCTTGTTGTCTCGGTCGAGTCTCTGTATGCAAAGTCCGCCATCTTATCAGAGTAATACAAATCGAACATCATACAGATGCGCCTGTAAGTTTCATAATACGTATCGAATTTTTTTTCTTCGATGTTGTACAGAGCGTTTAGGCAGTTTGTGCAGATAGGCAACCTATGACCATTAGCGAGGTAAAGGTTAGACTCCGCAAATGCAAACTTAGACTCCGAGTCTGTAACCATGCCGCACGAAATACACTTTCTCTTATACTTACTCGAATCTACCAACTCGCCGTTTATCTGTGCATGAAGTTCTTGAATTGATGTAGGTTCCTTATATTCCTTTTTGGGGCGTCCCGCTTTTTTTCGGATCGTTAAATCCTGCTTCGGTGTGCGCAATCCGCCCTTCTGTATCTTTCCTGTTAAATCCTGTTTTGCCATTTATTCACCCCACTTTTAGATACCAAACATGGCGTCTATTTCCTCGTCGTCGTGGTTCATCAAATAGCTCGCCGTCGTTGATACATCACTGTGGTGCATAAACTTCATGATTTGGTCAAGAGAGTAAACTCTCGGCTTACCATTTTCATCAAGCAGCCTTGTGTCTGTTCCTTGCTTTAAACACTCCGCCCTTGAATGCCGCATGGTATGAGGAAAAATATTACACTCTTCGCCGCGGACTTCTGAAAAGATTTTGGAAATCGACACTATTCTGTCATAAAGAGAGTCTTTTGTTATTGGTGACTTCTTGTCGCCGCCACCCTTTATCCATAATGACGGAATATCATCTTCGCCACGCTCTTCCAGATATTGCTTAATAAGCTCCTTAGTATCATCAAGATATACAAGAGGGAACTTCTTACCACGCTTACCAATAACAACGTTGGTCTTATTGCTCTCGGTTAAGCCGTGCTTTTCAATCTGAAACAGCTCGTTCTTTCTGCCCGCCGAATCAAAACCAATCGAAAGCAGAACCGCATCTTGCAAGCGTCCTCTTTCTACTAGAATATCTCTAACTTTAATGAACTCGTCAAAAGTAAAGAAGAAGTCGTCGTCGTTATCTTTGACGCGCTCACGGGGAAGTCCTCTTACTTTCTTTGCTACATTATTATCATAGTCATATTCATCGTCATCCTCTACGAATGAAAGCATAGAGTTGACGCTACTCTTAATGCGGTTAACTCTATTCGCCGACATCTCGCAATCCTCAGACAACCAGATGCTCAAGTTTCTGAAATCCTTTTTGCGAAGTTCCAGAATGCTGCGGTTATCAAGATTCTTTAGGATATAAATAAAGACTATTCTCAAATCCTGAAAATAGCCGTCGATAGTTCCTTTTGACTTCTTGCGCTGACGATACTCAGCCATGAAATCATTAAGGATGTCTTTATTCTGTTTGTTTACTTGTTCCCATAACTCGGGAGTGTAAATGCGATTGTATACTCTACCTCGCTTCATATCGTGTCGCCTCCTCTTATTCTGTTTAAACGTAAGGACGGAAGCGGAAAGAAATGCGCTTTTCAACATGGGAGCTGCCCACGCCTATCCGTCCAAAAAAAAAATACAAAGGAGAGTTCATTATGAACTCGAATACTCCTAACGAGACTCGAACTCGTGTCTCAGCCGTGAAGGGGCTGTGTCTTTACCGCTTGACCATAGGAGCATGGCGGATTACCCGCCGATTGCATACTATATGTAGTTATGCGTTAAGCTAAAACACTATATGTAGTGGTCGTGTTCCCAATAAAAAGTATCTTTTGTTAATGTTTAACATCTATAAACGTAAGAACTTTATCAAACCCTAAACCGCCATCTTCGAGAGGCTTCATACAATAATCATATAGCTGCGGATGGGTCTCTTTCAACCGCTCATATCTATTTGGAGATTTCTGAAGCTGCGCCCCAAAGCCACAGTATAGACAGCCCGAACGATCATAGCCAGTACAATAATAACGGTCGTTTTCATCCTTTTTAATTTCCCCATATATCGAACATATAGGAAGTTCTCTTTCTTTTATGTATCGAAGCACATCGTTTTCAAGCCAGAAACTCATTGGTTTACTCTGCGGGTTATCTCGCTCATAAGCGTTGCAACCCTCTTTAAGCCAATTATTGTATCTATGAGTAGACTCTTCAGCCATAACGCCCAAAATACATTTCAGCCCCGTTTTTTCTTCAAACATATGCGCGGGACGCTTTTTCATAATATCGCAACACTTTTGGGAAATCTTAAAGTCGGCATCAAGCAAGCAACGCCAATTTTTGCAATTAAACCTACTGGATTTACCATTATTCATCAACAGCTCGCCATCAAATGCCTTCGCCGCCCGCGTCTTTTCTCCAGTCCGAGTGTTAATTGTTCCGTGCTTTTGTATGCGATTTGCATACTCGGCTACTTGTTTTGATACTATAGGATAACCCTCATTCTCAAGGACATTTCTAAAACTTATTAAATTACCTTTCTTATCGTGAGGGTGGTCAATAATCAACTCGACCTCGATACAATACTCACTCCGCAGATATTCGGCGAAAGATTTAACGTGTTTCTTTAATTCAGGGAATTCAAGTCCCGTATCTGAAAACCATAGCACCAGCTTATAGTTTAATACTTCGCAAACTTTAGCCGCCAAATCAGCACAAACCGTAGAATCCTTACCGCCCGAAAAGCTGACGTAACACGCCCCCCCCAATACTGATACCATTCAATCAAACGACTTATAGACGTATCTATCTTTTCTGATAAATTCATAGATTGCAATTCTCTAAGTCGCTCTTTTGAATGAATAGAAATGGGAGGCGGCAACCTGTTTTCAGTTGCCATAACGTCCTCCTTTACATCGGGTTTCTATATGTATCTTTTTCCGTCTTCCATCTCTCAACAAGCGCTTCAAGTGCCTCGTTGCGCTCAAAAATAAACGCCAGACCGCCCTTATCCTCCGAGCGAGATACAACGATTGTTTTCATAACAGCGCCATTCTCCAGCAGGAAGTTAGCCATTCTTCTTGTTCTGCAATAGAATGTGTTCTTTCTTGTAATTACCTGATTTTCCATAAATTTTGTCTCCTTTTATTTCCTTTATTCTCTAACGGTCAAGCCGTTGTCTTCCAGTTTGAGGTCTTGTTTTTAGCGGGTTTCAAGAACCCCGAGAACCATACCGCCTGAATATATTTTTCTCACGCCGCCTATTGACTTCGCAAAGAATCGTGATTTAATGACCTAACGTGGTACGCATCGTTGAGAGGCGTATTAGGTTCTGTTATATTCTCTTAATAATGGTCTAACACAAGCATCTATATATTCTGTATTTACGCCAATTTCTACAAAAGCGTAATGAAAACGCCTTCCACGAGGACCTTCATTAGCTGGCAGACTCTGAATTACACTACCATTAGAAAAATAAATACTTCCATCTGTATAATACTGAAAGTTAGACATATTATTCTCCATCATATATTCTATTAAGCCTTCCATAAATGATTTTCGCAAAAATTTGGAATGTGCTATAACCGCAACATGATAATCTTGGTTATGTGAACACATATCTACAATCCGCATACACGCGCTTATAAACCGATTATTATTTTCAAGGCTGTCATATTTATTAAACCTTTCAAGGTGTTCTGAAATTTTAGTTTTCATTTACATCTTCCTTTCGTTTTTATTATAGTTGGGAATCCGAGATTCGAACTCGGGACGAACCATATGGTTACTGTGCGGGTCAAAGCCGCATGGGTTAAGCCACTTCCCCAATTCCCAATAACATCAAGCCTTTCTTATGCATCCGAAAATGTTAAGCTTTCACGGTCAGTCCGAAAACTCCGCGGGCATTTAGCGTTCCTAGTAGGGTTTGAACTGTTAAAGGTGTGAGATATATTCGTCGATGTCTTTTCGCTTATATGGCAAATCATAAGACTTACACCATTTGCGTACAGCATTATCAGATACTCCATATAACTTGCCAATACTGGGAAAAGATAACTGTGTTATTTGTTTAGATAAAATGTCTTTTGTAGGTTTTAACGAATTACTTTTTTTGATTTGTAAATAACACTTCACGCAATGTTTAGCAGTCTTTTCTTTAGATTTCCCGCATATTGGACAAAATGACATTGTTCGATTTGCTACCCATACATCACCATCTAAATAAATATCGCACCCCATGTGATATGCAGCATGGTCTGCTCGTGTTTTAAATACCATCAAATTATCAATTGAATTATTAAGTTTATTTTCGTCAATATGATGAACACATTCTTCACGGCTCAAATATCTGCCGAGTTTCTTTTCTGCTTGTAATCTGTGTATAAACATACAACCATCAGAATTAGTATATGGGTGATTGTATCTGTGTACTGCTAGATATTTACCCCATATAAAATATCCCTCGTATTCATTATTATTTTCTTTGTTATATTCTATAATCCAACTATAGTCCTTTATATGAATTCCTCCTAACATAAATGCAGAAGGACTATTCCAGCCCTTCTGACAAATGTTATTTAGAAACCAGCAGGAGCTTACCCTACAATGCAAAAGTTTCTTATAATTTTTATATTTATTAAAATTAAGGATAGGAACCGCAATTGCGGCTCGCTATCCGTGTAAAACCCGTCGGTTTTAATATCTTATTAATTCTCGTTCAGAGACTCCTTAACAACTGTTGCGGGCTTGAACTTATACGCCTTTCTCTCAGGAATCTGTATCTCCTCGCCAGTAAGAGGATTTCTGCCAGCTCTTGCTGCTCTTGTCACGGGGGTAAAAGAGCCTACACCCTGAATAATCATCTTTTCACCGTTCTTCAGACCCTCGCTCAGAGCCTCGTAAACAGCGGTAACAGCGATAGCTGCGTTCTCCTGTGTGAAGTTTGTCTTCTTAGATACATACCTTACTACGTCATTCTTGTTCATGTTAAATTCCTCCTAATTTTCTGATTTTTCCTTTAATGCAATACAACGGGATAGATACATTCTACGCCCTCGGTGTCGCAAATAACGACCGTCTGCGATGGTTTTCCTGTCATTCGCTTTGTTGCACAGTAATCACCAACGCTTCCGCACAAGCATCCGCTTTGTATAAGCTTGATGTCGGACACGTCCTGCATTGCAGAAACGTGGCGGTGTCCGAAGAATATGCCCGCAGGCTTGTAACCGTGTGCCAACACAAGGTCAGCAGCACCCTTCTTGTCGAAGCTGTCGTAATCTCCGTGAACTACAAAATATTTCTTTCCACACGTTTCAAACTCGCCAAGGGTTACGTCTTTGCGGGATAAATATGTAAAGTTGTCCAGATGTTCTAAATACTTCGAAACATACCAACCTATAAGGTCGTCTAAGCGCTCGTCTTTCAAAGCGTCATCTTTATCACAAAGACGGGAATGATTGCCCGAAACGTTGATAAATTTCACCTCAAAGCACTTGCATAGCTCGCCTAAGAAGTTGGCTATGTATTCCGAAGCCATTATAATCTGTTCAATTACATTTTCTCTGTTGGTTACCTGAATACCTCTGTGTATGTTACCTGATATTAAATCACCAATACCAAGAACTATTACATGGTCTATCTGGTGTCTTGTTCCGATTCTGAGTATCTGTGCGAGATATTCTTCTAGTCTTTCTTTGGCAATATCCGAGTTATATTCGCCCCAGATGTCGTCGCCCGTCGCACCGATATGTAGATCGGATAGGCATACAACCATAGACTCTTCTGAGTTGCCTGCATAAGGTTTAAATCCTTTGAACTTAACCTCGCCACTCTTTTTTATAACCTCTTCAAGATAGTCGAGCTTCTGTTCCATTCGGGCGTCGAGCCTGTTCTGCTTCTGCCAAGCGTTGCGCTCATCTCTGAACTTAATGCGCTCTCGCTCTAATTCTCGGCGCTGTTCTGAAATGTCAGCAAGTATACCAGAATCGCTGCTAAACTTCGATTGATTAGCCGAAAATATCTTTTGAAAACTTTGATATTTCTTACGATAAGTTGACTCCCCATAATCATAATCTAGCAACTCATTAATAATTTTTGCCACATCGTTCCAACTGCCAATTTTTTCTTTATCGGAACAAACACGGTAAATCAGTTCATCAGGTGTTTCACCGTCTAGTCTTCTGTAATTATTCACTGGTTCCACCTCGCAGTCTTTCTATCTCTCTGAGAACTGCTGGAACCTCCTCGCAATAATATGTTTTTGCATTAGCCCCGCGCTTTCTACGGGAGCAGACCTTTACTCTCAAATCCTTAAACTTCTTCTGAAGCTGAAAGTATTCCGCCTGTGTAATTGTAATCATCTTTCGTTGTCTCCTTTAATTCTATTTATCTTGGAATAACTCGTTTTTTTACTGCGCAGGAAAGGTGCGCCGAGCTGAAGCCCTCAACGCATACATTAGCTTGTCGGTCGCAAGCCTTTCCATAAATCGCCCGCTGTCTATAGCCAACGAGTTTCTTCTCCATTAAGGGGCGCCAAAATGCCCCTTTTTGACCCTATTTTTCCTCGAAAACCCCCGATATACCGACGTTTCCGA
>Ga0326512_10001300_pt1 | contig 19604 bp, 25 predicted proteins | sample 1_2617_0518_D_FD_203652 | JGI IMG/M metagenome (GOLD analysis project Ga0326512, IMG submission 203652) | Bovine rumen microbial communities from UC Davis, California, United States - 1_2617_0518 | ecosystem: Host-associated > Mammals > Digestive system > Stomach > Rumen | place: USA... | reverse complement strand
ATTTTGTTCCAGGCAGCTCTAAAAAAGGAGTACCACCGCTTTGTAAAAAATTATTTTCTATGAACCTCATCATGGCATTTCTTACATAGTGATTGCAAATTGTCTTCATCGGTCAAGAGTTGCCATCTCTCTTCATCTGTTCCACCTAACAAGAAAGGATGTCTATGATGTACCTCTTCTGCTGGTCTGACTATTCCTTTACTTAAACATATCTCACATAAAGGGTTACGTCTTATATAATAATTCCTTAAGTTCTTCCATTGTTTAGTATTGTAGTATTTTCCTGATATATTGTTCTCATGCTTATAAGGTAATTCTTTATGTGAGATTCTGTTTCTATTTATTGTAGGCATTTATATATAATAATAAATCATTTATTTTCGTATGATATTCGTTCTTTCTTATAAGTCAATGAATATTTCTTTGCATATAATCTCTTCAATACTTGTAATTCATATCGTGGTTCAATATCAAACTCTTCTCTTATTCTCTCTATCTTCTTCTTTTGATTAGATATTCTTTGATTAATCTGATTAATACATTCATCTAAGTATTCTATCTCATTACATCTATTCATAATTGAGTGTTACATGATTATCTTCTAGATTCTTTATCTTCATATTCAACTTATCTAATATGTGTGATATGATTGATAGTTCTTCTGCTATTACGTTGTTTGTTATTAATGATGTATGATTATTCACATATCTAATCCAATAGTCTATATCTTCTTTAGTATTTCCTCTATTCATTATAGCTTTTTCTGATTGTGGTTGATTTATTACTTTCTTTTCCATATTGTTTATTAGATATATTTATTGGAATGGTTCATCTTCTGTTAATAATTCTACCACATATAATATTAATAAAGCTATTATGTAGATAGGGTAGAATAATATTAATGATAACCTGAATAATAAACGTTTATAAGGATTGATTTTCTTTTTAATTCCTCCTTTTATTCTATATTCTGCATTCTTATGTTTTATCCATAAATTACATATAAGGCAACCTATAAAAAAATAAGCTAATAAAGAAATTATACAACAAATTGAACATCCCATAATTATCTATTTGTATATATTTAATGTGTTTCGTTATAATATTCTGTTGCGTTTTGAATTGCTTCTGTTACTACCTTTTCTGTAAATGTTTCTTTTGTACATTTAGCAGTTAATAATCTATCATACCATTCATGTAAAGCATGTTTAATTGCATTGGTTAACATCGATTCTAAAATTTTTAATTCTGTTGGTCCTGAACCATGTAATAGATTTTCGCTTCTTGTAACCCATTCAAGATTTTCTAATTTGTTATTCAATTTATTCCAGTCTTTATGATTAACATCTAATTTATTTGCATCTTTTCTGGGTTGAAATGCTTCCATAACTAAACGATGAATAGCATAAGTTTTTGTTATTCCACCTCTACGTAAAGATACTATTGAATAACCTGAATTTTGATGCGCAGTTTTTAATATTCTATTTGTCTTTTTATTACGTACATATCCTAAGTTTGATACTTCGTAATTATCATAGCCATTTATTGGTAACCATTGTTCTTTATTCATTTTGTTTATTGTATATATTTATTATTGTTGTTCTTCATTGTTTTGTTCTATTAAATGAAAATCAAAATTATTAGGGTGATTTGATTTAATTGTTCTTAATACCCTATTTATATAATTATAAAAATCTATTGATGAATTAATTATATCTAATTGAATTGAATAGTTTATATTTGCCATAATCATTTATTTATATATTTTTGAAATCCTTCTCACTTAAAACTACTTCTTTTAATTCTTCATCTGACCATACTTGAAGTTTTTCATCTTCAGCTAATGTTCTATAACTGCGTATGTATTTAGAAGATACCCAATCATTAAGTTTCCAATATACAGAATATATATCTTGTTTTTCTGTATCAATTTCTATTACGATTTGTTTAATGCTATTTGCCATAATCATTTATTTTATATTTTTATTATCTTTATATATAATAATAAACATTTTTTGAGCAAATGGTAAAATTATTCATATAGTTTCCAAATTTCTTGGAATGGTTTAACATAAGGATGTGATTTTATATGTCTAATAAAATCATCATACATTCTTTGGTCTTTACCACATTGTTCAAATAATTCATCTTCTGTGATAGTTTTAATAAATTGATTTGTTTCTACATCATAACATTTTATATACATAGTTGTTGCTTTTATATTTTTATTATTTATCTTTATATATAATAATAAATATTTTTTTGATGAATGGTAAAAAATAAAAATGAAAAAGGTAGTAACTTCTCAGCTACTACCTTCAAAAAATAATAAAAAATATAACAAATATATACGTTTATAAACAAAAATGGCTTGTATTATTCCTTATATATAATAATAAACTTTTTTATATCAAATGGTAAAAATAATTATTACTTATTACTTCATTAGTTTTATTTATTCTCCATTCTTTATCTATTTCATTATATATATCTGGGTATTTTAATTTCAATATTGTTATTATTTCTTTTTCATAATTCCATTTTGACTTCATAATATTATTAATTGTTCATTTTCCTTCAAAATACCATCTTGCTTCTGCTTGACGTCTTTTAATAAGACCAGGATATTTAACTCCTTGTTTGTCAGATAAATGTGCCCAAGTACTTCTTATTGCAGGATTATTTGGATTTGCAATAATTAATTTACTAATTTGTTTATTTAAAAATCCAAAGCCAAAATTGTAACATCCAGAAGCTATAGCATCTTTTTGGTTTTGATTCAATTTAATTTTATTTGCGTTAGCCCAATTATCAATTTTATCTGATGTATATTTTGCATGTTCTAAAAATAATTGTTCAAGTTCCTTTTGTGTCCACTTCTTTTTAATTGTGTCCATAAGTTTTCCATTTGGATGATAAAGAAGTCCATATCCATAAGTAAGATGACCTTTTGCATCACCTAAATCATAACCATTAAGATCTTTAGATGTCATTGTATAACCAAAATTTTTGCCTGTTTCATATTGACAAATAAAATTAATCATACCATCACTAAGACCTGTATCATTCTTTATAGTTGAATTGTTATTATTTTGTCCTTCTCTTGTAGCAGAACAATGTAATTTTATCATATCTTTTTATGTAATAATAAAACAACTATTATAATAAGAAAAAGGTAACATACAATGTCAGTATATAGTATACGGTTATTGTATGTTACCTTTTTGATTAATAGATCCATTGTTTTTCTTTCCATTCAGCAATAGTTTTTCTACTTTTGTTTGTATATTCAGATAAATCATTAACTGAGTTAAATTCTTGTCCTATAGTTAAATTATATTTTTCTGTGGATAGTTTGGTTTACATATAAAATGATTTTTTTGGTAATATGCTTATATATATACAGGTTACCAAATTTTTCCATTTATATGTAAACCAAATTATGTATGTTTAAGACGTTTATGTATTGCCTGTCTTGATATTCCTAATTTTTTAGACGCTTCGTTTATAGATGAATATGTTATCCCATTAATTGTAATTGATTTATTATTTTTCTTACCTTGTGTATGTTGATTATAAATGTATGTATAGATTTCTCTGGTCTTATCATCTAATGGTATATTTAAATTTTCATTATCATAAGAAAAAGATTCAATAATGTCAGTATAATTATTGAATACTTTTCTAAGGTTATGAATTTTTAAATAAGCTTCATCAGATAACATTTTCCAATCTTCTTTTTTCATTGTATCATTATAAATACTTCTAATAAATGCTGTAGTTAATTTTATATCATCCCAATCTTTATTTTCCATTGCTTTGATAAAATTTGAATTATAAAAGGTATGCCAATTTTCTGATAAATAATATAAGGTATTCAAATTTTCTAAGTCTTTTTTAGTTATACTATTTTTCTTCTTTATAATGTTTTTTACTGCTTCATTAAATACTTCTTCAACATTTCTTCCACTTCTTTTAATATGATTAAATATATTAGTAAGTATTTCTAATAAATTCCCTGTTGATACTTTTAATAATTTATCATTTGGTTTAATATATATGTTTCCATTTTTATCATATTCTATTTGTGTAAAATCAAATTCAACAATATTACCAGCTAATTGATTTGAACGAAATTTTGTACTTTTACTTGTTTTTTCATCTTTTGATAAATAATTATATTGTACGTCAAAATCATTTTCAATAAGTCTGTTATATATTATTTGTATTTGTTTTTCATAGGTTTCGACATTTTTAATCATTTTATATATCTTATAGTTGTTAATATTAAGTTCTAATTTTCCTCCAATTTTATCTAAACAATCAGGAACAAATCCGAATCTTAATAATAATATACTTTTTTGTTTAATTTCGAAAATATCAAATGATTTAATAGTGGAATTTAACACATCAACCTTTCTTAATGCTTCATCTATATCTATTTTCTCTTCAACTTTAACTATTTGATTGTCTATTTGTGATTTCTTAAAAGGAATAATAATTTTATCTATAACTTGTTTATTACGAACTCTATTAGCATATTGTATAATACCTAAACCATTTTTATTCAATATATATAAACGAACTTTCTTTTCTAAATCAATATATAAGTTTATTCCAGCTTGTCCATATACTGAGAAAATGGTTACATTATTTTTTATGTTATTTTCATTTAATATATATTCAACATTATCTTTATAGTTTGAATTAAATATATCACAATCAATACCTTCTAAAGACATATTATCAACATCTTTATAATTTGCTTGGTCTTTAAAAATAATTGCTACATGATTATTATCTTCAATCCATTCTCTAATATCTTTGTATATATAACCAGTGCTTAATTCATTATAAAAAAGTAATTCAGCTTTTGTTTTAGGTTGTTCTTTCTTTATTTTAATTTTCCAACAGTCAAATTCATTAAGTTCATAAGATGGTGTACCAGTCATTACTACTTTAATTCCATGAGCCAAAGGAAAATCTTCTTTCAAGTGTCTAATACTATTTAATCTATAATCATACATATATAAAGTATGTATTTCGTCAATAATAAAATAATCAAAATTATATTGATACATTTTATATAATGAGAATGATTCCCATGTTGTACATATATTCCAATGGCTGTTTAATGCTTCATAAATATTACCATTAAAAATATGTTTAACTATATCTTTGTAATTATTGTCTATTACCAACCAACCATTTTCTTCGGCAAATGCATCTTTATTTATTGAAGTTAATGGAGAAATTACACATACTCTTTTTGTTTTACCTAATTTCTTTGCCCATGTTGTTTTACCAAATCCACAACCAGCAAATATATGGTTAATTTTATCTTCTTTAAACTCAATTTCAATATCACCTAAAAATTGGTTACTTTCAATATTATATTCAACATCTGATTTATATTCTGAGTAAACTTCAGGTATAAACTTCTCAATAATGTTATATCCAAGTTCTTTCAATAAATAAGGTCTTACAAAGTGGTCTTTATATGTTTCAAATTTATTATACCAATTATCTTTCTGAGGTTCTATAATGAAGAATTTTTTATTATGTTCACCATCTAAAAATGATTCATTAACTATTTCAGAAAATGTTTGGTCAACTAATGTTTTATCTTTTAGAACAGAAATAAGACTCATATAAATAGCCATTCTTTGACGATGTTCATAATATTTCTTAGTTTTATTATGTTTTCTTTCACCTTCAACAGTAAAGTTTAATGTATTATCTTCATTTATATATTTTACATTATTTACTACTTTACTTTCTATTTCAATATTTTCAAGTTCATCAAATTGTCCGAACCAAGGGTTATTTTCAAAATTACCAAATAATAATTCATGATTGGTTAAATACATTCCTTGAACTGGTGATTTTGTACATGAGTCAATTACATTTTTATAATTGATAATATCTTTAGCACCTAATTCATAAAATGCTTCACGAACGATTTCAGTACACCAGTATTGGCATTTTTGATAATTCTCTAAGTTCTTTTCAACATTAAAGTTAAATATAATGTGATAACCAGTGCCTGAATTAGATTTTTGAATACAATAAAAGTTTGTGTAATAATTATAGAAGAAATAATCATATAAACCTTTTAATAATGCATCTGCATTGAATTTTCTTACTTCTTCATAATAATGTTTGGAATCAATATCAATATAAACACAACCATTCCAAAGATTCCAATCTAATGTTTCATTTGTTACACGATATTTTGAATTGAATATTTGGATCCAAGGTAAGTTTTCTTTCTTTGTGTTTATAACATCAATATCTGTTATTGATTTAACTTCTTTTTCTTCAATGGCCTTTGAATAACTTTGACCACAATAAAATAAAATGTTCTTCATTAATCATAACTGAATATATTTTTAAGGTTAATATGCAATAGCATAATTTTCTTTGTTTTCCCATCCAAATTCTTCATTTTTAAGAAATTTATTATATCTTACTACTCCCATTATAATTTGTGCTGCCTTTCTATTAGGGAAATAAACTCCTGTTTGTTTATGATAAAATCCTGATGAGTTTTTTGTGTTTTCCATATTTGTTTCATAATATATTTATTTCTTTTCTGGGTCAATATATTTACTTAATACATCATCACTTTCAATGACATCAACATCCCAACCTTTGCATTGTTTGTCGACTATCAAACAATGGTCTAAATAATTAGGTGATGTGTTAATGTACCTTACTGCTTTTGCTTTGGTTGTAAAATACCAAGTTCCTTTTTCTTTGTGTTCTACTTTAATTAGTTTCATAGTTATTTATTTATATATTTTAATTAATAATAATATTAAAATAGAAAACAGAACAAAATTAATTCAATTGAATTTTATTTTTATTTTTACTATATATAATTATATACATATAAAATATATAATTATGATTGCAGGAATTTATAAAATAACATGTAAAGTTAATAACAAATCTTATGTTGGAATAAGTACAGATATATTTAATCGTATACAAACTCATTTTTGTTATCCAAATAAAAAAATGAAAAATGATTTAAATAAATATGGTATAGAAAATTTTGAATTTGAAATTTTAGATATACCGAATGAAAAATGTAAATTATATCATTCAGAAGCATATTATATTAGAACATTTAATTGTATTAAACATGGATATAATACAGAAAAAGGTTCAAATTATATGTTTTATGATAAAGATAAAAATGTTTTCTATTTATAACAGTACACAGTATTTACACCATTTAACATTTCCAAATTGAATTAATTCATTTTGTTTCTATATTAGTTATGTAATTAATAACAAATAACAAATAAATAATGAATATGAATACAGATTCAATGCTTCAGTACAAAGTAAAGAACACATTTAATTCAGAAGTAATTAATGCCACAAAGAAAGTGGTGCTGGGTGCTAAATTTGATGGCTTTAAAAATGTACTTAAACTTTGGGAACCACGTCTTAACAATATGATTAATGCTGATATGAACAATATAGAAATCGATAAAGATTATATTGAAGAAGCAAAAGATACGAATAGAAAAATGACACAATATTTGTATAAAAATTGAATTTTCTACAAAGATTACTATATTATAATTATATATATATTATTTCTCATTTACATTTGAATGCACCAGTTCGTGAGAATAGGTGCATTTTTTATACAAACTTCTTAGTGAAGCAATTGAATTTCAGGTTCTTCACTTCATCATTTACCTTATTATATATAGTGATGCATAGTTGGTATTTCTCATCTCTCTTCAATATCACTTTATCTATGACTGAGTGTACAATATTGTATCTTTCTATTTTGTCTTTTGTGTTGTAGTCAATCTTAATATCAGTTGACTCATATATTTCATTTCCTCTATTCATCAATGTTTCGAATTCATTAGCAAGTTCTATCATCCTTTGTTTGTTCTCTTTGTATTCTTTATCAAGTTCACTATGTAGTTGTTCTGCTTTCTCTTCACTTAACCTTCCTTTTATTAGTCTTTCTTCAATAGCATCTCTTTGTCTTTGTATTTCAGTAATCTTGTTATCTATATTCTTTTGTTTCCTCATGTTGTATTGTATCTTAGATTCAATACCTTTCAATATCTGTTCTTTGTCTAGTGTGGTATATTTCTTATGAAGTTCAACGGCAATGTCCCACATAATAGGTTCAATGATATGCATTCCAACCGATACACCTTTTTCTCTCTTTGAGTAATAGCATTTTCCAGCGGTGTTTGAACTTAGTAGCAATCCTGTTTTTCCATCTATTAGCAAACCTTTCAATAATGCCATGTTGCTGGTATGGTTTATTTTCAATTTGCTGTTTTTCCTTTTCTCAACTGATTCATCATATAGTTTCTCCGAAATGATAGCAGGTTTTCCGTTTACTCTACCACAATAACAATCTCTATGCAGGATGTCATATACTTCTTGTACGGCAGTCAAAAACTTAATACCTTTGAAATATCCTTCTTCTTGCAGGTCACGTGTAAGTGTTCTCATAGATTTCTTTCCATTCACATACTCATTGAATATTCTCTTGACTATAGTTGCATTTGCCTCATCAATGACGTATTTGTGTCCATTTGGTGTCTTAATGGTCTTATACCCAAACATCACCTGACCACCTGCATGCATTCCAAGCTCCTTTTTCTTCTGTACACCACGTCTCATTCTTGCCTTCCTTATATATCCTTCATTCTCCGCCATTGATGAAAATATGCCAAAGAATATATTGCTTGTCTCAGATAGTGTACCATCATCTTTCAGCATCTTGAAAAATGGATTCAATATGACTAATTGTATATGATGACTTATGAGGAAGTCACGAATTGAATATACGACTTTTGCTTGTCTAGATATTCGTGAAATCTCATAGGCATATACAGCATTTATTGAACTGTCTTTTTCAATATAATCTTTAAGACGGTTCAATCCGTTGCGTTCTTCTTCACTTAGTTTGACTGCCGACTCCTTGTCTTCAATCAAAATCAAGTCATCGTAACCATCACGCTTTGCTGCGTCAATTACCCGTTCTCTTTGTTGTACCAAGTCCTGTGCTTCGGTACTAACTCTAATCAATAAAATTGCTTTCATACCCATATATATTAATGTTTTCGGGTACAAAATTAATAAATTATCCTGAAACTTGTATACCTTTTTATAAAAATTTTGATAAAAATATACAAAAGTATACAAGTCATATAAAAAAATAGAATAAAATAGATGCCCTCTAAGACACTTTTATTTATTAGATATATATTTTATTATATTATCTATTTAAGTGTCTTAGAGGGCATCCTGTGCATTCCTGTGACATTAATTTTCTATATTATTCAGGGTTATTTACGTAACCATCTATTTCGCCTTCGTTATACATTTTCTCTTCTGGACAATATTCTGTCCAGTCATTGAATTCATCATTAGATGCAATTTCTTTTCCGTCATACAATATATGCTGGCACAATATGAAATATGGGAACGCTGCCACTTCATAGTCAGACTTTACTAACTGTACTTTCTTTATGTCGAACTCTTCATCATCTTCAAGTTCAATAACATATTCAAGTTCTTGATTATAGTAATATCTATAGTGTATTTTTACAGGCAATGGATGGTCACCATCTTCACTGAACAAATTATGGAAAAACTCACGTGTCTTTACATACTTACCCTTCTTCTTGACTAAGTTCTCTTCTTCATTGTCATCTACATAGAGTGCTTCTACTTTGTCCCATGCACCAGTCACATAATAGTTTGAAAAAAATGGATCAAATCCATCATCTTCTGATTCATCAATTACTTTTTGTGAGCAATAGTCTACGATGACCAAGTCTCCTTTGATTCTAATTTTTACTTCTTTCATATTATTATATATTTATAAAAATGCTTTAGGGTTCAACTCACCTATCTCTTCTATTATGTTTCCATCTTCATCATACCATAATACCAACCAAACATATTCATTGTCTATATGTTCTTGAAGTGTCCTACTTCCATCTAAATCTTCATCCAAAACTTCACATATTAGATATTCAATGAATGTTTCGAACCATGAATCTTCTTCCCATTCACTGTCATCAACCTCATTCAAGTCGACTACCCAGTCTTTTGACCAGTCTATGACATTGTCTTCTTCTATCCAATATTCAACGTCATTTAGCTCTTCATCTTCATCAACACCACTGGCTTCTCTATTTACATAGATGCCAATCTTAGTGTTGTTAAGTTTGTCTATATATTCTCTTTTCATAACAATAAGTTTTTATATATCTCTTTCAGTTTTGATATTTCTTCTTCACTAAAATTAAATTTCTTAGATAATGACTTAATTGTATTAGAATTGAAGTCATTTATGAAGCCCAAATCAAAATTGTCTTCTTTCATTAGTTTTGTCTGTCCTTCAATAATTCTTTTTGCTTTTTCAAAATTCTCATTCATATATTAATAGTTTTTGATTTCGATGCAAATATACATATTATTTATATATTACACAAAAAAGGAGCAAATATTTTGCTCCTTAATGTTTCATTTCTAATAAAGATGTCCACTAGTGGTGTCTTCTAATCAGTCCATTTCAAATAGTATTGTAGTTCTTTTCCTTTTAGATTGGTCATGCACCATTCATCTGTTTGTCGCCATAGTTTGTCATACAGTTTTGCTTTCTCATCATCTTTCTCATAGTGTGTAAAAATCTTCCAGTTAGTGACTAATGCCAGTTCGGTGACATATTCAAAGTTGTTCTTCCATGATGAGAATGCTGTCTCATACGTTTCTTTGATTGCATCGATGCCAAATGCATCTGCAATGCTGAAGTCCATCCAAAAAGTGGTCTTCATCTCATAACCGTTTTCTAATATCTGTCCCATTCTTGATTTCATCTAATAGTTCTACAATATGTTCTAAGTTCTCATTGAGTCGGCGGAGTTCTCTCGGTACTGACTCTAAAAATCGTTGTTCTAAAACTGTCATATTACCTATAAGATTAGAGGTGGGATTTACACCCACCTCCATTTAGTTATTAGTTGTTCTCTATTTGGCTTCTCATTGCATTAAGTCTTGCAATCTCTTCATCAAGTTTTGCAAGTTCCTGAGCTTTGCAATCATTGATGTATGCTTTGCAAGTATCTATCACCTTCAGTACATCTTCGACAGTAGCCTTGCGACGACTGAGAAGTTCAATCACTTTATTCTCAATCTTGTGCTTCTCAGTGTACTCATCTCGCATCTTCTTCATATCTTGCCAGAACTTAATCTTGGCTGCCTTCTGATTGAGTGTCATTGCATCAAACTTCTTACGTTGATTCTTCGGCACCCAGTTGTCATTGTCCTTGACGAACTGTTCTAATTCCTTGTTTGTCACCTGTGAAGTCTCAACGGCCTTCTGCTCATTGTTCATTACTTCGTTCTTGTTCTCAGTTTCAACATTCTTTTTCATAATTGTAAAATTTTAATTGTTAATAATTTATTTGAACCAATATTTGGTTTGATGGTACAAAATTAAACAATAATCACGAACTATAACATATTTTAGCAATCTATTTATAATATGTTAATACATCTTAATTACGTTTTAAACAAATTTTACATAAAGTGCTAATAAACAGATAGTTACAAACAAAAAAGAGAGGTTCAAACCTCTCTTTCTTATATATATTGTATTTAAATTCAATCTACACCTTAATTTGATGGTATAGCTTCAATAGCAGCGGCATAAGCTCCCCATCCCGATTTTTTCTTATATGCTTCTACACTCTCGGCTGGAACATATATTTTTCTACCACTTGCATTACTATCAAATACACCTGCACCAAGTGATGGGGGTGTTGTAGCTAAAATAGTTACACTTACAAGACTAACACACATCTGGAAAGCATAATCATCAATACTTGTTACATCACTACCAATAGTTACATTTGTAAGAGTTGTATTAGTAGTAAGATAAGTTTTTATAACATTTTTAGGGACATTACAATTAATAGTTACACTTACAAGACTAGTACAATTATTGAAAAGAGTACCGCCCAAACTTGTTACACTACTTGGTATTGTTATGCTTGTAAATCCAGTACAACCATAGAATGCGGAACTACCAATTGATGTTACTGAATCAGGTATGTTTATACTTGTAAGTCCAGAACAATTACCGAATGCAGAACCATTTATTGTTGTTACTGAATCAGGTATAGTAATAGATGTAAGTCCAGAACAATTATAGAATGCATATTCACCAATTGATGTCACCGAATCAGGTATAGTTATGCTTGTAAGTCCAGAACAACCACGGAATGCAGCACTACCAATACTTGTTGTTCCACTAGGTATATTAAATGTTGTAATATCACGTTCAATAAGGTTAATTAAATCTGCATTATCTCCGCCACCACTTGCTACATTAATATAAGCAGTAGCATAGCTTGATACATCATAATTACCATTAGCAGTTATATCATAGTTTCCACTTGGTTGTATATATCCTGCTGGAATTGGCACATTAATATTAGCAGTTGCATAACTTGACACATCATAATTACCATTGACAGTTATATCATAATTTCCAGTAGGAGTAATTCCTACAGGGACATTAACAGAAGCAGTTGCATAACTAGATACATCTATATTATTACCATTTTCTGTCAAATCAATATTACCTTCTGGAACTATGTCATCACCTACACCTACACCATAATTTCTGCTGGTGCCATCAATATTATTAGTTGTAAAGTGAACAGAATTGTCTTCCTTTACATAATATAGATTTCCTGACTTCATGCCACCTTCTATGAAGCCTTCAAAATCATTAGTTGTTTCAAATACTTTAATCATATTTATTCTTTTATATTTTTTTGAGTTTTTCCTTTTTGTGATAAGCTGTCTAAAGATACATTGATACCTAATAAACCACTTGTAAATACTAATAATTGAGCAGTGAACCATAAGACAGAAGCATCTATTATACCTTTTGGCGGAATAAATAAAGCTATAAATCCTATTGCTAAAGCTGCAACAAAGGCAACGATACTAATGAGTGATTTAATCTTATTGTTCATCTTCTATTTCTCTACATTTTTTTATAATATTACTAAAACATTTACGCCAACCTTGTAATAAATTATAAATCTCTTTATTTTCAATTGTTTTAGAATCTTGGTAATTTAATATTATTGCTAATTCATCATCGTTTGAAAATAAAACATTTATTAGTTTTTTCTTTGCATTTCCAGATATATCAATAGCTATTTTATTATCTATTTTATATACATTCTTAATTAACCTTTTAATATCAGTTGTATCTAATTCAACTTCTTCAAAATCTTCAAAACCAGAATAACATAAACTATATCTTTGGTTGTTTATACAGAAACATTTTCCTACATCTGGAATATATTTTTCATTGTATCTTTTCATATCTATATATGTTTTATATTTAAAAATAAACTTAATTTGGGTCAGAATAATAACTTACTGTCCATCCTGTAGGAACTCCACTTGAACCTACAGTTGTCCATGTTGCATTTGAAGATTTTACAAAATTACCTGAAGAAGCAACATTGGTTACCCACATATTTAAACAATCTAATGCACTTATATCTGTTGCTAACATTTTTATATAATTTAATGAGGTACAACTATTAAACATACTTTTATAACAACCACTTACTAATGTTGTTGCCGGTAATTCTGGCGCAGTTGTTAATGATGTACAACCATAAAACATATAACCATAACAACTACTTACTAATGTTGTTGCTGGTAACTCAGGTGCTGTCGTTAATGATTGACAATTTTCAAACATCTCATTATAACAGTCATCTGCCAACGTAGTAGCTGGTAACTCAGGTGCTGTTGTCAAACTTGTACAACCTAGGAACATACTTCTATAACAACCACTTGCTAATGTTGTAGCTGGTAACTCAGGTGCTTTCGTTAGACTTGTACAACCACGAAACATATCAATATAACATCCAGGTGCTAATGTTGTTGCTGGTAATTCTGGTGCAGTAGTTAATGAGGAACAACCCTGAAACATCTCATAATAACAACGATATGCTAATGTTGTTGCTGGTAATTCTGGTGCAGTTCTTAATGAGGTACAATTATAAAACATGCCCAAATAACATGCTTCTTTTAATGTTGTTGCTGGTAATTCTGGTGCAGTCGTTAATGAGGTACAACCATAAAACATAGTAAGATAACAATCATTTGCTAATGTTGTTGCTGGTAATTCTGGTGCAGTAGTTAATGAGGTACAACGATAAAACATGCTATAATAACAATAATTAGCTAATGTTGTTACTGGTAATTCTGGTGCAGTTGTTAATGAGGTACAACCATAAAACATACCTTCATAACAACTATACGCTAATGTTGTAGCAGGCAGTTCTGGAGCAGTAGTTAATGATGTACAATTAGTAAACATACCATTATAACATCTTTCTTCTAATGTTGTTGCTGGTAATGCAGGAGCGGTAGTTAATGATGTACAACCTTCAAACATATGATAATAACAATAAATAGCTAATGTTGTAGCAGGTAATGCAGGTGCTTGAACTAATGATGTACATCCATAAAACATACTTTCATAACAACCATATGCTAATGTTGTAACAGGTAAAAAATCAGAAGACACTGAATATAATCCTTTAAAATTATAAAATAATTTAAAAAAGCAATGTTGATATAAAGTTCCGCTTATTAGCGACATAATATTTCCAGATAATACAAATTTCCTTGAAGCTGGATTTGTAGAAGAATTAATATGTATATAATCATAATTCCCGCTAAACCAGGTTGTCATTGTATCAGAATAAATCCATACACTTTCTTGTGGTTCTAATGTAATTGTTAATGCAGGTGTTGAGTCACCATAAGTTGTTGAATCTGTAAAATGAATATAGTTATCTCCTTCTGTTGTTCCTACATAATAATATATGTCAATAGCAGGTGCATATGAAGATGTTCTATATATTTGTATATTATTTGATACTGTATCATCATTATATATTCTAACAGGTGTTTTTTGTACAGTACCTTCCCAATTAAAACTTATATTATATGTATTCGCATATAAATTATCTTTATCTGATATAGTAATATTTAATGTAATAGTACCTGTTGTATTATTACTATTTGAACAAGTAAGTCCTAAAGTTGAATCATTTATTTTTCTTAATGTTATACCATTTGTGGATGTGCTAGCACTATTTAATACGGCATTTTCTGTACTTATTTCAGGAATGCTTGTTATACTATATAAATATTCATGACCTACTTTAAAAGTTTGATTAATTGTACTCATATTTTTAATTTATATTTTTTAAAGGATAGGGAATTATTTCCCTATCCATTTATGATTTAGTCCATATAGATGTTCCATTTAGTAATAATTCTGTAATAGGATTAGTAAATATTATATCAAAATTTCCAGTAGCAGTATTACCATCCATATCAGTAATAGAAATATTTATTTGTGTAGAACTTGTAGTTGATGTAGGTAATAAAATACATTCAACAGTAATATTATTTTTATCATAATTCAATATTCTACCATAATTTGTAACTCCCATACTAACATTTATACTATCTATATCTGTTGTATAATTTAATGGAGTATATTGAATTGGAATACTATATGCTCCGATTGCATCAACATAATAATCAGTATTTGTTATTCCTGAAATATATATATTTTCGATAACATCAATAGTTTTTTGATTAGTTAATGATGTTGTATTGACTCTGGTTACAAAACAACTAATTACAATATCTTCTAATGAATCAGATTTTGCCGTTACCGAACAACTATTTCCATTTGCTGTATATGATTGAGCATTTGTTACTGTCCATGAATAAGTAATAATATCATTACCAGAATAAGAAATTGAATATGTTTTTGTTCTACTTTGTGCTAATGTACTATCACCAGTTATTGTAATTGAACTATCAGAACTTGTTGTATAAATTATATATAAAGAATTTTCTGTACTATCAATATTACCATACTTATTAACTAAAGCTGTTTTTTCTGCTTGTGTTAATGTTTTGTTTAATTGAATCTTACCAGTTGCATTATTGTTTGTTCCAACTAATAAATTATATAACTTATCAGAATAGGTAGCATTAGTAATATTAATATCGACATTTCTTAAATCTATTGATGATAAATCATTTGTAGTATTTATTGCATTTGTCGCTAAAGTTGAATTATCAGTAGTTAATGAAATCAAATTACTATATGTACCTGTAATAACACTTATATTAGGGCAGTTTAATAATGTTATAGATGTAAGAGTTGGTAATAATACAGTTGTTAATGTTCCAGTTTCAGGTAATGTTACTGAAGTTAAAGATGTATATCTTAAATCAATACTAACTAATTTCTTTTCATTGGATAAATCAATTGATCCACCTAATGTTGAACAACCATATAATGAAAGTGTTCTTAATACAGGACAGTTAATAGTCATAGCGATTGGTTTAAATTCATAATTTATAACTTGTCTGCTGTCTGCACTAAATTCAAGTAAACGTTTACCAGCTAATTGGAAAGTTTCACCAATTGATTGTCCACCAAATTCACCAAATGAAGTATAATAATCTGCACCATATATAAATGTATCAGTATTACCATCGGTTGAAAGATTAATAGTTGTATAATTACTAGTTGCTTGAACTCTTGTATTGTCTGAACCTAATGTTTGTCCAATACCAACTTTAGGATATAACCATTGCCAAGGTGTTAATGTAAACTGATAATTTGGGTTTTGTCCACCAGAAGTTAAAATTGAACGGAAATTCAATGCCGGTGCAATAGATGAACGAACATCAAATGGGTCTGATTTTGCCCAAGATTGTAAGTATCTTAATCTACGTTTAAACCATTGCTTTTCAGCTTGTAATTGGTCTCCTAATGATTGTGAAATAGCTGGAGTACCATTTATATAACTACCTGCTGCTTGTGCAACTGCTGCTTCTTCATATAAAAGTCTTGCTGTTTCATTATAAGCAACTGCAGGGAAATATTCTTGAACATCGAAGAAATAATTTTGCAAGCATTGTTCAGCACTTTCACCAAAATCAACTGTTCTCATTTCATTAAATATTGCTTTCATCATTGCTTGAAGTTCTGATTCATAAGCAACATCCATTAATGAGAAGAATACATTATCTTGTCCATTGAAGTAATATTTTAATTGACCATTATCTGTATATGAATCATGTTCTTCAACGTAATAAGGTTTTGTTTTTCTACCTACGTTATCTGTAAGCATGATTGTGTCCATATCATCTTGTGCTAAACAAATTTTATGAGTTATTGGGTCAAGATATTCATAAGTGTTTTTACAACGGTTATCTGATGCAGCAATTAATTTTAAGAATGCCATACTGAATAATACATCATTAACATGATAATAAATACCTATTTTGTTTTTGAAGTCGTTTAATCTCCAAGTTTTGAATGATTCATTATCTGTATTAGCATTTCCTGTTGGAGTTACGCCAGTTTGGGTTGTGATAATCAATTCATCATATTCATCATCAGTTTTTGTAGCACCAGCGTTTACCCATTCACGACCAATATAATCATAACGAACAACTTTATATGTTGAAGTGTTCCAATATTGATAAGTTGTATCTGTTAATTCTGAATCGTTTGTATAAGGTAATAATCTTAAACTATGTAAATATACAAAGTTTGATGCATCTATAAAATAGTGTAACATATCTTGGTTACCCATGCCATAATCCCAACTACCTTGTCCTGCATATTCATAATATTCTTCTACGTAATTATATATTACTTCATCTGTGAACCAAGGAACTTGTCTATTTGTCAAAGGCATACCATTATCTGAACCTTCAATAGCTAAGTAATCTGGGAATAATGTTTTATTATAGCCAAATGTTGCTTTATCAAATTTACCACTACCAAATGTCATAAGACCTGCAAATCTTGGAGTTGATAAAGCAGTATCTTTAACGAAGAATAAGAATGGTTTTTCATGAACAGATACACGAACATCTTCATAACCTTGTGTATCTGTTATACTATTTCCACCTACAATTTCTCTCCATAAATCAGTATATAAAGCAGTTGAACCTATTTTGTGAGATTGCATTGAAGATGCCCAGTTTAATTTAGCAACTAATTTTGTTGCAGCAGGGTCATTATCAGTTAATCTATAACCATCATTATGACGAATTCCATTACCATCTACCCAATAAGAAGTGTGTCCATCTTTATTCCAGTCGTATTGTTGATTCCATTTCCAATAACCTTTAGAAGATGAACCTTGTCCTTTATCACGAACATCATAAATAGTACCACTATGTTCAGGGTCATTTAATATATTAATTTCAAGATTACCATAATATTCAGCTTGTTGTTGATATGATGGTAATTGTCCAGTCCATACTAATGTATTATATTTAACGCTTGCTTTATCAAATGAAATTGTTCCATTAGCTGATAAAATATCATTTGCATTTTTGAATGCTAATTTTTCTTCAAGTGTTGGAATTGTACTCATATAATCTTGACGAACATCCGAAGCTGAAAGAGATTTTTTATAAACTCTCATACCATATAAATCAAAATCACAATTAGCTGAACCTATTGTAATACTTAGCGAACCATTCTTAAATATATCAGAAGAATTATAAAGCATTTCACGATTCATCACACCATTTATAAATATTCTGATGTAATTAAGACCAGTATTCGATAAGTTTGGAATAATGTTAATCGCCATGTGAGTACGAACTTCTTCTTGGAATACTACATCTTGGTCTCTTTTAACTTGATTATCTGCTGTATAAAAAGCAGCTTCTGTAGCATTCATTATAAAACCTAACGGGTTGTTGTTTGTCGTACTGTCAAATCTAAATACTACATCATTATCATTAAATACATTATAAACTTTATAATCTATTTCAATAGTTGTACCATTTGTTAAATTATCAAGTGGGTCGTAAGTAATATTTAATGTGTGATTAGCAGGAATTCTTAAAATTTTATATCCTTCATCATCACTTACCCAACCGTCATTTATAAAATTGAATCCTGTAAATGTTGAATTAATAGTTATACCATTAACATCATTTATAATTCTATTAGGACTATATTCTGTATTATTTCTAAGGTTTGTATTAATAACAAAATCAGCACCAGAAGTTGGACTCATTTTTTCAGTATTATCAATAGTAATAGAATAAGTATCTATAGTGTCTGAAGTTGTAATAGTTACACCAGCAGAAATAGAATCCATTTGTGATTCAACTTGAAGTATATTATAAAATTCGTATATTTTATTAACTTCACAATTATTTAATGTATAATCAATTATTGGAGATAATGTACCATTAATTTGGACTTTAATATTAACATCTGAAGGTTTGTTATATAATACAAAATCAAAGAAATGGACATTCGAATAGTTTGTTACGGATGTTACTTTATTATTTAATATAATAGCAGTTTCATCTGATTGTCCATTTGAATAATAAAACTCATTTATAATGTGATTAGATTCAAGTGTAGTATCATCAACAGATAACCATGCTTCAACTTGTAATGTTCCTGTTTCATATTCTTCATTTATGCC
>Ga0326512_10001299_pt1 | contig 19610 bp, 23 predicted proteins | sample 1_2617_0518_D_FD_203652 | JGI IMG/M metagenome (GOLD analysis project Ga0326512, IMG submission 203652) | Bovine rumen microbial communities from UC Davis, California, United States - 1_2617_0518 | ecosystem: Host-associated > Mammals > Digestive system > Stomach > Rumen | place: USA... | reverse complement strand
GACTCATTAAACATTCGCATGTCGGAGCGTCCATTGTCGCTGTTCTCATAAGCGTCATTCTGTTCGCATCATTCGGTGGTGTCGCTGCGTCCGCTGGAACCGTCAGTAGTAAAATTCAGGCTATACCATATGCCGGTACGTCATCAAATGTTGTTGGCTCATTAATTGGATATGCTGCTGATGAAACAGGTGAATCAACTGATTCATCCACTGAAACTGCGACAACAGGTGCTGAATCAGCTGATTCCACGGCATCGTATGGTTCAACTGCAAAACAGGAACCACATCAGCCAATGAGAGTGAACTCATGACAACCGATTCCAGCCAACCGGCTGATGCCGCAAGTTCGGAATACTGATAATCGGTTGAATTTCAATCATTAATGGGAACGGTTTCACTGTTCCCATTTTTTGATATCATATGATTGAAATAGCATGGGAAAGGAAATCACAATGCATTCAATTATTCGGCATGTCCGTGATTATTATGGTATCGGCGCGTTCATGATAATGCTTATGAGTTTAATCATGCGTTCAATGTATGCGATTGCAACACCATATGATTCCCGCCAGTTTGATTCTTATGCGTATAATGCCGATGCGGGGCATGCGTCATTCGCGTTCTGGATGGCGGATAATTTCCCGGCGACGCCAGGTTGGAACACAATGGACACATGGAGTTGGAGCAACCCGCCGTTATATTATTGGATTGCGGCATTATGGATTAAACTATTCCGTTTATCCGGTTTATCTGATGCTGTCATTGCAAACAGTTTGAAAACATTATCGGTTGTTTTCATAACCATATTCATAATTATTCTGAATCGTATCCTCAGAATGCTTATAAGCAATCATGCCATTCGTAACGTCCTCATTGCGTTCATTGCGTTTCAACCGACATTGGTTTATGCAAGTGCGTGGATTTCACCTGATCCATTACTGTATGTTATGGAAGGATTGACAATCCTGTTTTTGTTGAAATGGTGGATTGAACCTGATTTGGCGAATGCGGCCAGCATCGGAATAATCATGGGGCTTGGAATGAGCGTGAAATATGGTTATGCGATTTATCTCATCATTGCATTCATTGTATTCATCATTGGAAGCATTAGACATCATGCGGATGTGCGCGCATGTGGAATCATAATTCAGGGAGCATATGCGGGTGTCATCGCGTCAATACTCGGTTTCATGTATCCTATGATTCAGCATTATCAGTATGGTCTGCCGTTCCTGTATATTCAAAAACCAGCTGAAATGTTCCTGTCCGGTAATCTGTGGGATAGGTTGTCATCATTCCCATCATTATTCCGTCCTTATGTATGTAACATTGATTATGCAGGTTGCGATTATAATGAAAGCAACATTATTCTCGGTACATTCAAAAGCGCGTTATTCCAGTCTTTCAAATATGATGACAGGATGCAACTCATGCTCGGAACCATGATGTTCATTCTTGCGGTCATCATGATAATCTTATTATTCATTGGAATCATCATGAGCATGAAAACGGTTATTCGGGACATGATTGATGATGACAGTGAAATCATTGTGTTCATCATTGCGATAACCGCGCTTATAGTGTTCCATGTTGCAAGTTGTATTGTTGCACCGTATCCGTCAACTTTCTCATTCCGTTATGTGTTCATGCTTGCACTCATGATTCCAGTGCTTTCATTCTGGAAATGGCGTGATATGCCGTCAACAAGGGATACGCTAATGGTGAATCTGCTCGTTGGAATAATATGTTGTCTGATTATCATAACCATTGCGTTCACCGGCATGCAAATATGGCGTTCAATGCCGCCATTCAATGAAACCGAATGGTATCCGGCATTGAATGAATGATGATATCATGTTATCATGGACACTAATATTATTAATAAGGTGGTGAATGAATATCTTAATGGCTGTTTGGATTGCAAATTTGATGATACGGCGATAATTCACATGCCTGATTCCATTGATGGCATTCGTGCCGTGACATGGATTGAATGGCTTGATGTGAATTGCGCGACACCCGGATTCATTGATTTCATTTATCTGATAACAGGTTCGGATAGTAAAATATACAGGACTGTGCAGAATGCAGTGTCAGCGCTCATGGAAATGGAAGATAACGGTGAACCGGATGATAAAATATTCAATTATGCGAGAACAATTAAAATATGTTGATATTGGATACAATGCTGACATTCAATCGGAAGGTTTTGGTTTCTTATGATTCGTTTAATCAGGACAGGCAGGATTTATAATGCCGTCATCATGTTCATTGGTAGTTGCATCGCGGCATTGGCGGCATGCGCATTAAGCGTTGACAGTTTGATTCTCGCGAAAACACCGGATACTGTACTCGGTTGTGATGTGAATGGTAAACTGTCATGTTCCAGCGTGTCAAAAAGCGCTTATGCTAATCTGATACCATTATGGGGCACGCAGGTTCCGAATGCGTTTCTCGGTTTGATTGCATTCGGTATATTCATTGGTTTCACCGGCGCGCTCATGTTCGGTTATCGTCCGATTAAACAAATCAAATGGTTGCTCGGCCTCGGTGTCGCCTTCTGTGTTCTGTTCGCAGGATGGCTGCTTCTCGCAAGCATCCTGTTCATTCATGTATTATGCCCATGGTGTCTCACAATGGATTGCGGTGTTATTCTCATTGTCATTGGTTATGTCCGGTGGATGATTGCATGTAATCATGACGGCGGACCGGAATCAAATGGTTTGAAATCCGTGAATAATGAACACATGCTGACCGGTAGCGTCATCAGTGTTCTCATTGAAATCATCCCATTCCTGATAATCGGTTTATTGGCGGTCATGACGTTTTTCGGATGATTTTTTTTATAAAATAATATTCAAATGGCATCAATGTATATAAAGCATTGGTGTCATTTTTTTATATTATCCGCATTCGAGACACATACGATACGACGATTTGATTTCAATGTAATCATATGATACAATGAATGCAGTTTTGAATGAAAGGGATAAATATGGCTCGTAAAATGGCTGCTATTCGCATTATTGACCGCATCACGCCTATTCCCGATGCGGACAGGATTGAAACCGCGCATATCGGCGGCTGGCCGGTTGTAATCGGCAAGGATGAGAACATGCATGAGGGTGATAAGATTATTTATTTTGAACCTGACAGCATGCTTCCATTGGATAAACCACAATTCGCTTCCCTTGCCGGACGTGGTAAGAACCGTGAGAATGATAAAGGTGAAATGTGCGTTGTCCTGCGCACTGTTAAACTGCGCAAGCAGCTTTCGCAGGGACTTGCGCTTCCATTGGATGCATTTGACATCAATGAGGACATTGACGTGGACACGGATGTCAGTGAACTGCTCGGTGTGCAGAAGTATGATCCGCCTGAAATCATTGGACGCCCTGCTAACATGAGCAGCTGGCCGTCGTTTCTTAGCCGTACCGATGAGGAACGAATTCAGAATTTGATTTCCATGATTCGCTGGTTCGCTGGTTATGAACACACGGATGAATTCATTAAGCAGTTTCATCCATCTGAAAAACTGGATGGAACTTCCACGACTTATTATCGTGTGAAGGATGATGAACAGCCGAATGGTTATCGTGATGGCGTTTGCTCTCGCAATAATGAGGTTAAGCGCGCTGATGATAACACGTTCCGCAATGTTAACGGAACTGTGAATGTGTATTGGCGTAATTATGATGCTTATGACATGAACGCTCGGCTGGATGCATTGCATGCATTGTATCCGAATGCCATGTCCGTCGCCATTCAAGGCGAATCAACCGGCCCTGGTATTAACGGTAATCGTTTGAACCGTAAGGACATTGAATTCCATGCGTTCAATGTCCTCATTGATGGTGAGCGCGTGAATCCGGCTGATGTGGAACCGGTTAAGGATATTGTCGTTCCGCAATTGGATTTGACGCTTCCATTCCATACTGGCGGCGATCCGCTTGATATGATGGATGCGGCATTGAACATGGTTGATGGCATTCATTCCGCATTGGATAAGAATCGCCTCGCGGAAGGTGTCGTATGGCGTTATGACGGTGAATTGCCTGATGGTTTCCATGATGAATGGAAGCATTTTAAGACCATCAGCAACAAGTATCTTCTGAAGGCCGACTGATAAAATAAAAGAGCGCGAAAAACCAACCGCGCTCTTTTATTTTATAATTTATAATAATATGCTATTATTGAGCATATGAACTGGAAAACAGATTTATTTCGTCCTGAATGCAATATTGGCATTGACATTAACGCGATTCCTGATAATGATTATAAAACCGATATAATGTGGGCATGCCCGTATTGTCATGAGCCATTCATGAATACAATGTATGACATGAACCATAAAAAGAATAAATGTTGCGCACGATGTTCAAGAATTATAAGCCGTTCTACCGGAAAAAGTTTGCAGGAAAAACGCCCTGATGTGGCGGCGACATGGCATCCATTATTGAATAAAGGTTTCACGCCTGATATGGTTTCATGTACAAGCAATATGCAAGCATGGTGGCATTGTAATAAATGCGGTTTTGACTGGCAAACAGATATATATGACAGATGTCAGGCGAAACCTGGTGCTGGTTGTCCAGTTTGTTCTCATAGATTATTACGACGTGGTTTCAATGATCTCATGACAACACATCCTGATTTAGCAAGACAATGGTTTTGGAAAATGAATGGTAATGTGAAACCATGCGATGTCATGCCCGGTACAAAAACAATCATCGTGAATGGAACCAGACAAATTCCATGGTGGCATTGTAAACATTGCAATGGAAACTGGCAGGCAACTTGTCTTGCTCGCACGCGCGGTGATGGTTGTCCATATTGCAATCATCAGCGTATTCTTACCGGTTTTAATGATTTGCAAACCTTATATCCAGAGGTTGCCGCGCAATGGCATCCGGTTAAGAATGGTAATGTGAAACCATGCGATGTCATGCCCGGGACAGTTGTGAAATACTGGTGGTTATGTCCTGAATGTGGAAAGGAATGGCAGGCTGCGCCGAATACGCGCGTTCAAGGACATGGATGTCCTGCTTGCGCGTTCCGTGAATCTAATGAGGAAAATGAATTAGCCGATGAACTATGTTCATTATTGCCAACATATGCGGATGAAATCAAGAAATATAGAAGCGCTTGTTTCAGCAAAGCAATGAAAATTCTTGGAATCACTGATGTTAACATTTCAAAAGATGCACGTCAAAAGCAAATGGATATATTCATTCCGTCATTAAGAATCGCATTTGAATATAACGGTGATTGGTGGCATGGTGATGCCATGATGTCAAAAAGAGATACTACACCAGAATCATATCATAAGTTGAAACGAACCGCTGCTGAAATGATAGGAATACGTCTTGCATTCATATGGGAACATGATTGGCTTAATAATCATGATGAAATAATAGAAAGTATTAAATATATGATTGATAATCCTGATAAACCAATCCCTGTATTATTGTCAAAACTAAAAATATAATATAATGATGGCATGAACACAATATGATTACAATGCGTTCATACCATCATTATATTATATTGAATATTGTCTGGATTTCCTGCTCAATCAATTACCATGAGACTTATTATAATAGTATTAATCATCAGATAATTTTAAATACAACTCCTTCGCATCATTAATTGTTATCATGAAAACAATGGCAGCATATCATATTATCATTGATTTTATTACCTCATCGCAGTATTCCAATGGCATGTCATTGCAAATATTATGAATGAATGTGATTATGAGAGCATTGAATTCATTATCATCAAAATTATTCATCATGTCATCAGGAAACAGATTGATGACATGATATGCGATGATTCCAGCGCCGATTATCGTGTCTGTTCTCATTTGCATTTTAAAGAATGATGCGAATTCCGGGAAATTAATCACATAATTCCTGTTCCGTGTCGTTGAAATCACTGACAGCATTGGATTCATTGCGAACAAGCAGTTCTCATTGATGATGGTATGATAATCATTCTCGTTCAGATTATCAATCCAATCATAAGCAGGTTGGAACCATTCATGTGAATATTGTTTGTTCACTGTCATGCAACTTACCATTCCTGTTATTTGCGCATGAACATGACCGGATTCATGCGTTCCTATTTTCACTGTATTCATGAAATCATCAACCATTGTCATGTGATTGATAATATCCATGTTAAGAATGCTGAAATCAAATCTGACAGCAGAATTTCTCATTTTATGTGCTACCGGTCAGAAACATGGTTTTTAACCATTTTCATTAAAACAGCCGTCCACAGAGCCGAATATTCTGCGTTCTGTGGACGGCATCAAAAATCACGGAAAATATAGATTATAATTTTTCCATAAAAACACATTCATTTTCAAAGGAATCATGCTATCATTGTCCGCATGAGAATCATTGAGCTATTGGATGCATGCAAACAAATCATGGAATCATATGATTCCACTGTCCGTCGTGAATTCCGGAGAACATTGGAATTCCATGATGGCACTGGACGCATTGTTAACCAAATTTGCCGCGCATGCCCCTGCTTCTAAAGCATGGGGTTAAGCGGCAGGAATAGTGAAAATCGCCATGCGCGGTGATAATCATATGAGCATTGTTTATCATGTTAACATTGGATACATGATTGAACAAGGAAAATCCGCCGATGAAATCTCGAAATGGTTGTTCAATGAATATAATCGACAACATTAATAATGCAATGCATAATGAAATTAAGGATGGGTTATCCGGTTGAATTTGCATTGGAAACAGCGAAAATCATGAATGACATTGATTTCAAACATTCACTGATTATAAGGATTATTGGCATTCAACCAGGAACTGGTGAATGCATGATATCATTAATAATATGACTGATGATATGAGCACATTGAAAACACCATTTGAATCATTCCCGTTGGATTCACTCATGGTGAATGAAACTGATTTCCTTATTTATAATGATGATGCATTATCATGTTTGGAACGCATGCCTGATGACAGCGTTGATTGCATTGTAACATCGCCGCCATATTATGGTTTACGTGATTATAAGGGAGGTGATAAGGAAATCGGCAAGGAAGGAACATTACAAGGTTTCATTGATAATCTTACCGCCGTTTTCCATGAATGCAAGCGTGTCCTGAAAAACGATGGGACTTTATGGTTGAACATTGGTGATAATGTAAGCAAGGGAAGGAAAAGCCATGGTGAACCGCCTCGTGGTAATCTGAATGGCGTTCCATGGAGACTCGCATTATCCATGCAGGATGATGGATGGATTCTCATGAGCGACATCATATGGCATAAAACCCGTGTCATGCCTGATGGCGCGAAAGCGAAACCATCGCATTGTTATGAGCATATTTTCATGTTCACATTGGATGCAAGCCATCATACGTATAATCTGGATGATATTCGCGTGCCATTAAAGGAAATCTCAATAAAACGGCTCATGTCGGATAAACCATCCAATAAGGGAACAATGCGTGTCGTTGGAAGCAACCGACCATTGCATGCAGTTGGCAACATTGAAAAAGGACGGAACATCCGTGATGTATGGGATATGACAGTAAGTAATGTGAACGGCATTCATTACGCGACTTTCCCGTTCGTTCTGCCGGAGCGGTGCATTAAAGCCGGTTGCAAACATGATGGCATTGTTCTTGATCCTTTCCATGGAAGCGGAATGACAGGTAAAGCCACATTGACTCTCGGACGTAAATACATTGGAATTGAATTGAATCCGGATTATGTTAAACTGTCAACTGAAACAACATTAAATGATTTCATGACTGACGGCAAACAGACCCTATTCAATGAATGAGTGAACATGTTCTCATTGAATGTAATGGAATTGGAATATATTGATCCGGTGATACACTACATATATGGAATCCCGCGTTGATTCCATATTCAATGGTTTCACTTGCTATCAGGAAACTATTGAACGCCGGAACACTGGTTATCATGATTGATAGCATATTTGACAGTTTCCCGGCAGGCGATGTATGATGGTATCATGAATCATGAAGGGAGCATATTATGATTGATGATGATTACATTGCACGCGGTGGTTTCATGCGAATCCCAGGTGTGAGAATCCTGAATGTTCTTAATAATGACGGAAGCATCGCATTGTCCACATCATGGCCTCATCCTGTTGATGCTGTCATCAGTTTACAGGATAGGCGGCGGACATTGAAAATGTTCATGGATGAACCTGTCGGTGAGAATGCTCCTGTTATCGGACTTCCATTGAAACTTGATAGGATAACCCGTATTACAGTCATTAAGAATGTCGCCGTTTTTGAAAGATACTCGATTTATAATGGTTGTGTGCTTTCAATGGATTCGGATGGGTCATTGACTGTCAGGCAGGCATAATCGTTTTTTTTCATATTCCCATTACATTTGTGAAAACATTGTGTAAATTGAATGCTTTCGCGCCATCATGGGAATCATATGCGTTTCACATGTGTTGATTATAACACGATTCTAATTCATAATTCAATAATTCTCAGTATCATAAAATCAGTAAAGGATGATCCGAAAAAAATGGACAAAACCATAGATGACGAATCAATGACAGTGTACATGAATTCAATGCGTTCAAGGGATGATTGCAGGAATTACGCGAGAATCAACACACATCAAGATGATTATTTCCATGAGATTAAACGCGGTCAGGCCGCAAGCATGGAATTGAATGAGGCGAAACATAACGGTATCAATCTTCCATTCGTTAAACGCCGTGAGCTGCGGCTGGCAATCAATAAGGGACGTGCTGCAAGGGAAGCCATCATCAACGCTAATCTGCGTCTTGTTCCCGCCATTGCGAAACGATATAAGAACAATGGCGTGAGTTTGATCGATCTTGTTCAGGATGGTAACGCCGCTCTTGTCCATGCCTGTGATTTGTATGATCCCGATCATGTGAATCCGAATGGACAACGGACTAAATTCTCAACATATGCGACGCAATGGATTATTCAGGCGATTGGACGCAGCGTTAAGAACAATGGACGCAGTGTCCGCCTGCCAGTGCATGCCGGAACCGCTTTGCGTAAAATCCAGGTTGAATCACAGAATTTCGAACTGGATAATCATCGTAAGCCAACAATTGACGAAATCTCTGAAATGACTGGTTTCACCATTGATAAAATCCGCGAATTAATGGAATATGATCGTCAAACGACAGCCGTAAGCCTCGATATGAAAATCGGTACCGGTGATGAACGCGACACGACGCTCGGTGAACTTGTCATGGATAAGGATGATGGTGCAGTGAGCGCGTTTGATGAATCAGCGCATAATGAGCTATCAAATAAAATCAATGAATACATGAGTTCATTGTCAGAACGTGAACGGGACATCATCCGTAAAATGTATGGTTTTGATGGTAATGAGCCAATGAACATGGATGAAATCGCAAAACAATATGAACTGACTCGTGAACGCATCCGTCAAATCAGCGCCATCGCAAAACGCAAACTCATGGAAAGCATTAGCGACGAATATGATGAACTCACATTGGATGAAATGAAATAACATGAGAAATTATAATGAACCGGATGGAAAACAATAATCCCATCCGGTTCATTATTTTTGAATCATGCGTTCATTATCGTTCGCATGTTCGCATCATGCAATAATTGATTGCAATAATCATAAGCGGAAGCATCCAAATTCGCCTGTAAACGGCTTTCATCGCAAATACGTTCAGTTATTCGCATTTCCTCTGAAAGCCTGTCAGAAACGCCATTGGATGCCTTTATGACGCCATCACATGCATTCATGCTCTCGCCTGATCGCAATGCGCGCAGATAATCCAATTCATTGCCGTCAGTCAGGCGCGTCAGGAACACGTTATCAGTGATGATATGGCGGGCAGTCCATGTCAACCTGAACGCCTCCGCGTAATATTTGCCTGCTTTAAGCATCATGCGTTCCATGTTCTCATCATTATCATAAGCGAACCTGTGATGAATGGCGCTCTGCGCCGCTTTCAAACAAGTATGCGCAAGATGTTTCGACAGGAACATCTCCCTGTGCATGGTCAAATCATCAGCCATGCAATCATGTGTTATCATGCATTCATCAGGCAGGTTCAATGCTTCCAATGCGGTCATTCCGCCTTTAAGCAGTTGAGCAAGGAAACATTGCAACGGTATTAAAGTCAAATCATAATCCGGATGATGAAACGGTTGTTCATCATGTTGCAATAGGATTGTATCCGCAGTTGCATACATGACTGCACGCATGTCCAGGTCGGATGAACCGGTTGCAAGTCCATGAGCGAATGAACCGCCTATCCATGTGAGCATTCGCGTGCGCCCGTCCGCATCTATTGAACGCATGCATGCGTTCATGTCATCATGCTGTTGTTCGGTCATTTTCATGGGTTTTCTCCTTTCATCATAGCCAATGTTTCCGTGAATTCAAAAATATGATATCATTGTCATAATGATAAGTCAAACATGCCGTGTCGAATGATGGCGTTTCGGTTTGATGCAATCATGATAATAATATTAAAATTTGGATATTTGAATTCATATGCTATCATTGAACGCAGTTAATTAAACAATGATTTTTATCAGGAAGGATAAATTAACATGGCAGATTCAGTCATTAACAGCGAGGAATGGAAAGTCGTGAAAGTTCATCGCGGTCGTGGCGGTAAGATTCTCACGCCCCGTGAAACATGGCGCAGGAACATGCATGATAAGGGATTCATGGATATGAAGGAAGCATGTGAATTCATGGATGCAACCAGAAGCACCGTCCGTAAGTTCATTGATGCTTATGATGTTCACATTGAACGCAATTATAACATGATTATGATTGATAAGGATGATTTCAAGAAGAAACTGCTGGAACGCAATAAGGATAAGTATGTGCATGTTACCAACGGCAGGGATACGGAACGCGCGAATTTTCGTCGTGAATCACGTCAACGCGCCATTGATAATGAGATTCCAGCGGATGAATGGACTCTCATGCCCGCTGCTGCACGCCAGTTGAACATTGATTATCGCGCAGTGTTGAACATGGTTAAGAACGGAAGGATTCAATCGCGGGGATTCGGTTTTGATGATCGCCGTGTCCGCATCAAGGACATTGTTGATTACATTAATGACGCGAACCTGCATGTCAAGTTTGGCCGTCCGGCATTCAAATCCTTTAAGGATGGAGGTGAACGATTCATCGCGAATGGCGGTAATCCCGATGCAATCATTGCAAGCAAGAAGGATAAGCGCCGTGAGGGTTTAATCTGATTGAAACGCTGAATTGAACATTAAAAGCATGCGATCAAAATGTTAACATGATTTCATGCTTTTCTTTATATTATTATTTCATGGAAAACGCTGATTTCGATTCTGACGGCGATTTTATATGTTTCATAACAAACGCATCGAAAACAGCACTTTTCGCGATTCCGATTAAAACCGCCGTCCACAGAGCCGATTATTCTGCGCTCTGTGGACGGCATCGATTTTCACGGAAATCATAGAATGGAAATATCGCTGAAAATGGATATCCTTTAATAACCAGTCTCTTTAAGAACCTTCACATCATCCAGCCATGTTACATCAACATGCTCATCCGGGGACGGCGTGTCATAATCACCAATCCCATTCACCATATCCATCGCCTGTTCAATACAATAATCAATGTCATCAACCATGTATGCAAAGTCGCCATGACCGCCATAGTCAATCTCATAATGTTTCAGTCCACCGGCATCATAAAAATCCAGGCTCCAGTCCGGTGAATAACATTTCGCATCATCATTCCATGTGCGGATGGTGATTTCCGCGTATCGTTTACCATCAGTGAGAATCATAATATTTTCCTTTCAATTGTTTTCAACTGCGTTCATGATAACATGATGATTGACCAATTGCAAATCGCGATACGCCAGTGAAAATCATGATATATATTATATGCGGACAACATGGAAGGCGAATAAATGGATTCACTGATTGACAATGATGCCAATGATATCATGAAAATAAGCGATTACATGCAGTCAAATGCGAGCATGATTGGTAATAGAATACGATTATTGAATGATGTCAATGATGATTCCATCATATGCAATGCCATAATCGGCTTGAAATCAGATGAACGTATGATTTCATATGAGACAACCGGCATTGAACTCATGCATGCGAATCCTGTCGGCGCAGGTTTGATGATTGGCTTTCTCATGCGTAATGTTAATGATATTATTATCAATAATGCTTGTGATTCTGATGTCATAGCACGGGCAATGGGATTATTGAATTCATCCGGTAAACATGACATGATGACAATGCTGTCATACGTGCATGATGAACAGGATGAAGGCAGGATACTTGATGAATATGGTTGGACCGGCATAAACATCATGTTCAATCGTGCTCCTCTATCATTGAATGCATGATAATGAACTCATATGATATAATAGATCATGATGGAACAATAACATATTTAATGCAGGGGGAGGCATATATTATGTTAAATGGTTTGAAAACATGGCAGAAAGCAATTCTCATCACTGTTTTCAGCGTCATCGGCGCGTTCATGACGGCATGGTTCGCAGTATGGTTGGATAATAAGATTAATCCGATTTCAAAATACTGGGATGAATCATCAAGTCCAGTTGACATCCATGCATTGAATGACAAGAATGATGATGCAAATGACCAGTTAATATTATCACAATCAATTTAATTTGACTGTTATATTCCATATGATATAATATATTCTATGAGAATAATTAAAACCATGCTTATGATTATCGGTGGTTGCACGGTTATCGCATTCACTGTTCTCACTGCAATCACTTTATGGATTAATCATAAGTATGGTGATGAAATGGATGGTGAATCATATGGTGACACGCTCATGGAAGCATGATGAACTCATGCGGGAACTACCGGATGCGTTGAAATACGCGCGTATCATCGCTTATAATGCGAATCATGGGGATTATGCCGATGAATTCCAATCTGATGTTCAACGCAAGGCATTCCAGTATTTGGATTCATTCAAACAAGGAAACATGGCGGCATGGCTGCGAACCATTGTCAGTAATTGTTGGATTGACATTCTGAAAAAACACAGGAATGACCCGTATCAGTATCCTGTTGATGAACAAGGGAACATGCTCCCTGATGTTGAGAAAAAAGCCGGTGCCGTCCCATCACCTGAGAATTATTGGATTGATGTTTATGATACCATGAAATCACATGATGACATCATGAAAGCGTTAACTGGTTTGAAAAAGGATTATGCGAAAACCCTCATAATGTATGCGGGGGATATGTCATATCGGCAGATAGCGGAACGAACCGGTGTAAGCATTGGAACGGTCATGAGTCGTTTAAGCCGTGCCCGTAAATACATGCGTGAACACATGCCGGAAACATACGCGCATAACCGCGCATTGAATCAGTATCGTAATTCTTATGTTGAACAGAAAAGAAAATAATCATATTATTTTTCATTGAATACATGATTTCATGCTGCGCTCATTATTTGCGATGTTTCCCGTATTGTTTCCGTGTCATCATGATGAATGATGGGATGCAGAACAAGCATTGTAAATATGATAAATCCCATGCCATGAGTCGCGGGATGCTGAACCATTCACCAGTGAAAATGAACGCGAAACTTTTAAAAATATATAATATGGTTTCCAATACGCATGCTAATCGTATCATTCTTATGAATTTGACATCATCATAATCTGACGCCATTGGCATTGCCATTTTATAATGATTATTGCATGTAAGCAGAATGATTTCAAAAATAATCAACGACCAGTCAATTTTCACTGGTTCCTCATAATAACCAATATGCCATGACAGGAAAGTTCCTGAAACATGAATGATGATAATAAAAATAGGTAACAGAATATTAATTATCCTGTTACCTATACTTAAATGATACTTTCCTGTGTTCATGCGGGCATAATATCATTAATTATTTAATCGGATTATTAATGAAACACGTTAATGCGCATTTGCAAGCATACAGTGAAATTAATCAGATTGCCGTTTATTGTAAATCTAATTAATTCCATGATTGATGCGATGATGAGAAGAATACTCATCATCGTCCTATTTCGGAATGCGGGAAGTCGCTCCATGACGAACAACTCTCATTATGTTCATGATTGCTGTCAGCGCAATGAGAACATGAGCGAGCATATTCAATAATCCCATATCATGAGAATATGATATTATGATGATAAGAGCATCAATCATATCATATTCCATGCGAATAATTCATGTTCACAAAACTTTCACAATAGTATGATGTTTATTATTATAATGCTGGCATTTCAATGAATATTTTTCATGATTAATATTGGTTTCATAATGTTTTCATGGGAACCAGGGAATATAACAGGAAATGGTAATGTTGTTGATTATGCCAGATAAAAACAATGGAATTAAATAGGAGGTTATTTATCATGGTTGATGAAGTTAATAATGAAGTCAAGGTTAATGGCGAGGCCAAGGATTGCAGTAAGGAATGCTGCAAAGCTTCCGATGAACGCAAGGCAGCAACACGTCCCGATGACCGCGATTATGCGGTGCGTTCATTCCGTGATATGGACAGGTTCATGAGCAAATGGATTGGCGAGCCGTTCACTGATCTTCTGGGTTATGATCCATTCGCATCATTGTCACGCCGCGCCCGCGTTATGAGTAACGGGCTGAATTCAATGCTATCAGGCAATCAAGCCCGTGTGTATGATAATGAGGATGGTTCAGCTGATGTAATCATGGACATGCCCGGCGTGAATAAGGATGACATTCATGTTTCATATCCGAGCGCTTATGCGATTCGTGTGAACCGCTCTCGTCATGAGCATGATGAACGTCATAATGAATACAGTGAATACACTGAAATCATCCCGATTCATGCAGGTTTGGATGTAACCGCCGCGACAGCCAAACTGGAAAATGGACAGCTCCGCATTCATGTTCCAGTGAAAGCCGCTGGTGATGAACCTGATAACACTATCAGCATTGACTGATTACGTTAACGATTAAAAACGAACCACAGGAATCAATTTTCCTGTGGTTCGTTTTAATATTCCATATTATCATATTTCAAGTATTGTATTCCGTTCAATACCGGCATGAATGCAACTGCCTGCACGCCATCATACTTTTCAAACGCCTGAATTATTGCGGTTGCAATCTGATTCCCATCATCATAAGCATCATTCAACATTATGCCGTTACATAGAATGGAATCATTGCCATCAGAATCCGGTTCACCGGTTATAACATTCACATATGAACCGAGTTTGTTCATACATGCAATGGAATATTTGAAACCTGCATAATCATGTTCATCATTATGCATTTCAACAAGGTTGATTTCAAACCATTGGACATCATTCCCGTTCACGTTAATTGGCTCATTCACATAGAATCTTGCACGCATTGCATTCATTTGTAATAAATCGGAATGCATTTTCTGCTGATCGATTATAATTATTATTTTTGCCATGAATACAATGATAGCATATGATGTTAATCATGCAATCAGAATGCGCGTATGTGCATCCAATCGGAAACCGGAACCGGGCAGAGCACCTGTTTTAATCATTGCTCGAATGGATTCCTTGTTCTCATTGGATGCATTATCATAACCAGTAATGATGAGCAGCGTGTCAGGTTTCAGAATAATACGGAATTGCCATTCCGGTGCTTGCATTGCATGATTCATACCTGAAATCCCATCAGTGCTCATTTCATCCGCTGAAAGAATGAGAATATTCCTGCCGGCGTGTTCAATGATATAATTGATTTCATTCACCGTGATGTGTTCCACGCGCTTGATTGGACTGCGCCTGATGATATCATCAATGTTCTCATGCTGCCATGAGAACGGGCTTAATTGTTTATTCATTGTTATTTATCCCCTTGTTTCTTAATGTTTCTCATATGTTAGCATATGTTCTCATGGAATCATAATCATCGGCGCGCCGCGTTAAAATCAGTATAACCTTGTTCTTTTTCTTTATTATATTGTTTCAAATCCTTCCTGAATGCACGCAGTATCCTACCATAACCGGTGTCAGTGATGCTTACATTGTTTTCAATGATGAATTCCAATGGCATGCCATCATTCAAATCATCAATAATATGTTCAATGATTTCAATGCGCAGATGATCATCCTTCTTGTTCAGGTTCGTGATTGGAAACGATCGTGATTCCATTCCATTCGCTTCCTCGCAGAGTTTGCTGAAATTAACGGATTTTCTTCTGATGTCAGGCAGCATTTCATTAATTATCACAAGCATGATGGAATGAGCGCATATTTCAGGTATCATGCCGTCATTGTATTCGCGTATGTTAATTGGATTATTTGACCGATTATGCATTCGCATGATATAATCATAGGATTCATTGACATCAATACATGGTTTCAAATCATTCCGGTCATTCATGAGGGCGTGACCCAGTTCAGTCATACGAACAATAAGCATTTTATATGGCTCCTTGCCGGGATTGTATCTTCCAAAATAGCTGAACGGATCATAACCGGCATTCTTGATGTCATGTTCCGCTTCTGTTTGGACTCGGCCAATCATACGCATTATCATGTCGCGTTCCGCGTTATCCAATGCGTTGAAATCAAACTTGTTCCTGTTCATAATCATATGTCCATGATAGCATATGTTTTCATTGGAATCAAACTGGCTGATATAATGATGATATGGAGAATAATGAGAACAATGGCAAGTATGATGATTATCCGTTCCCTGCCGGACGAATGTCATGGAATGGTTTCGTCCTTGTTCTCATTGAAACCATTATTGATGACATTTTCAGCCCGCAAACCCGGTATTTCAACGCCTGGTCAAGGGCGTGTCGGATTTGCATTATCGCAATGGGTATGCTGCTATGATTGCTTTCATAAGGCACAGACACAATGGCAAGCGCACCAGCAATGACCATGCGGTTTCATGATTCTCATTATTGCTGGTGCGCTTGCGATCATTGAAATGGAATCATGGCGATAATGATAGTGATTTCAATAATTCTCATTATCGCCATGATAATCTGTTCGCTGCTGTTCAATGGTTGTCTATCGTCTGATGTTAATGGAATTCATGCGGACAATGCATGCATTCCACCTATCCCATTCCCATTATGATTTCATTGGCCATCATCATTTGCTTTCAATTTGTTCATGAGCCCAGTGAATGCATCGCCGGGCGTGTCCGCAGTGAATGAATCATCATTGCCTTCCATGCGTGCAATGAAACCGTTATTCCCATCGGATTCAATGATGTAATGCTTATCATTTTCATCCACTGCTGGTATTTCCTCTGTTTTGTGAATGAGTTCGCTCTCCACGACATCATGGCGAGTCGCATACAAGTCAATGACCGTTTTGACTGACGCGGCTATCGGCAATGCAAGGAACGCTCCGAGTGCGCCGAACATTGCGCCGAACACGAACACTGCAAGCAGTGCGACAGCTGGATTCAAATCCATTGTTTTCTGTGAAATCATCGGTGATAAAAGCATGTTTTCAATCTGCTGGTAAATGACAATGTAAATAAGAACGAACACGGCGTATTTGATTCCATTGCTTCCCAATGCTGACAATATTGGCAACGCACCTCCAATGTAAGTTCCGATAGTCGGAATGAACTGTGATACGATGCCGCAGAACAATGATAATGGCAACCAGTATGGAATGTCCAGTATTATCATGAAAATACTCATGCACACAGCATTGATGAAAGCAAGGATTATTCTTGAATACAGGAATGATGACACTTGATTCTGAACTATTTCCCATGCTTTCAGGAATCGTTTCTGCGCGGATGGACGAATCAAACGGCATATTCCTTTTCTGATTCCAGCCGCATACGCCGCAATGTAATAGGTTACAATGAGGACTATCATGAGTGAAATTAAAATGGAACCGATGCCGCCGACAAGCCCAAATGTCTTACCTGCTATATCCGTCAACCAGTCCGTTTTCGCGTTGTTCGCTATTTCAAGTCCGAGTGATTTCAAATCCGGAATATGAATGCTGAATGATGAATTCAACCATGAACGCATGGATTCATAAGTTCCAGGAACGGATTTAAAAAGTCCTGTCATCTGATCAATGAACATTGCTCCGAACAGGTAGATGAGCGCCGCCACTATGGTAATAACACAACCCCAGGTTATCATGCTTGCGATTGTCCGTTTCAAACCATGATTAACAAGTTTCGCTATTATTGGTTCCATTGCAAGCGCAATGAACAGGCAGATTGCGAGGTCAGTCGCTATCCAACTGATTTTCGGCCATAGATTCCAGCAGAATGCAAGCAGTATGATTCCAATGCATACATATAGTATTGCCCTTGACAACCATGCCGGGGGACGGCGTGGATCGCCTTTCTCCGGTATTATGCTTGCAATGTCAAATTCATTATCCGGCATGATTAAATTTATAACCTTCCTGTATCATTTTATGCGTTCAATATGATTCCAATGATACCGTTAATATTGAAATGATATGCGATAATGAACGCAATGGGCTGAAATACGCCATTGATATTACCAGATTATTGTGGGAATGCCCCTGCTTCTATGGCATGAGGGTTAAAAAGCACAACCTGCTTGCAATTGATAACATAATTAGTGTAATCAACCAGCATGATTGAGAATAACACCGGGAAGGAGGAAACGTGATGACACCAGAGGAACGCGAGTTGAAGAACAAGCGTATTAGTGAGAGTATTAAAGCCACTCGTGAGAAGCGCAAAACGCAGCATGCGATGGTGTTCATCATGAAAATCAACAAGGGTAAACTCACTCATCAGCAGCGGAGACTGCTTAACCGCGTTTTTCTGGAAGCGAAATGGCTTAGGAATGATATCATTGGAAGCGATGATGTGTTCAAGTATAACCCAGCAATCAGGAAGGTTAAGGTAATCATCCCGGAACCCGCGAAGCAGCGCGACCCGAAACTACATGATAGGACTGAGCACCTGATTGCGCTCGGCAGCCAAGTCAAACAGGGCGTTCTCAAGCAAGTGAAGGATGACATACGCGGTTTGCATGCTGTTAAGGTGAAGGGCGGTAAGGTCGGTTCACTGAAATTCACCAGTGAAGTGAATTCAATTAACCTACCGCAGTATGGTGTCACGTGGCGGGTTAAGGGAAACTCTAATAGGATTAAAATACAGGGCATCCCCGGTTACTTGTATGTTAAGAACCTGCAACGCGAACTCTTTAACACGCAGTATGATTATGATCTCGCGAATGCGAAACTATTGCGTCGTTCGGATGGTTATTATATTGCTATAACGGCTTACCTGAGTAATGATGATTATAAGAGGAGGAAGGATAATCATGATAGGAAGGTAATGAGGAAGGAACCAGCATCGGATACTTATGTTGGTATTGATGCTGGTTTGCAGCACCAGTTCATTATGAGTACGAATGGTGAACCTGTTTATAAGGACGCATACCGGAGTGAATCGAAGCGGTCTAAACGCGCGAGAGCGCATCAGAGAATGAAGAAGCACGGCTCGAAACGGTATGATAAGTGTAAGCGGGTTATTCGTCAGGATGGTGAACGTAGGCAAGCAT
>Ga0326512_10001298_pt1 | contig 19611 bp, 8 predicted proteins | sample 1_2617_0518_D_FD_203652 | JGI IMG/M metagenome (GOLD analysis project Ga0326512, IMG submission 203652) | Bovine rumen microbial communities from UC Davis, California, United States - 1_2617_0518 | ecosystem: Host-associated > Mammals > Digestive system > Stomach > Rumen | place: USA: California... | reverse complement strand
CATCTCTTAGACTCTTACCGGCTTCTATTAGATGCTCATTGGCATCTAAACGATTTTTAAGATCTTTTATTTCAGTCTCCTTATCGTTCATAATAGTTTTGTGTTGATTTTTCAAATCATTTTTTTCATTTTCTTTTTTAACCAACTCTTTGTTGAGTTTAGTTATTTCAGCCTTTAATTTATCAATTTCATTGTTATTATTAGATTTATTTTTTGATTCTAGTTCTTTTCTAAGTTTTTCTAATTCTTCCCCTTTTTTTGTAAGGCTTTCTGAAAGATTTTTTAATTCAGCATTCAATTTATCATTGTTTTTATTAGCTTCGTCTAATGATAATTGAATTTCTTTATTTTTCTTTTTCAGTTCATCAAACTCTTTCAGTTCTTTAGATATATCAACATTCTCATTACCTTTCTTTCCAAGTTTTTTATTGATACTCTCTAATATTTTTGCAAGTGTTTCTTGATCAAAAGTACCAACATATTCAACATTACCATTATTAACCCTTATAGTGTTTGATTTATCTATATCATCTTCTGATACATCTGTTACTCTCACATCATCTGATTGTGATCCTTTCTTATTGTCTTTCTTTTTCTTATATCCATAGATACAACCACCAGTGGCCAACATTATTGCTAATACACCACCACCAATCGCAACAGTTTTGTTTTTCTTATTATTATTATTTGATGACGTTGTGCTGTTTGATATTGAATCCTGTAACTGTTTTGTCTTGGATGCTATAGTTTCACTTGCATTTTCAGGTATAGGTGTTTTAGGGAGTTTACCTCTAATAGCCCTACATAAAGAAATAATGAATCTTGGAAGTAATGACAATATCTTCATTATTGCACTTTGTCCTTCACCTTGTTTCTTAACATCTGCTTTTATTGCTTCCCATTTCTCTCCCTCTTGGAAGATATATTCTTCTTGGAATATCATAAAGGAATTGATATTATCTCCTTCATAATATTCTTGTATTAAATCCATTTTATCATATACTGACATTAGAGATTCTAATACAGTAAGTTCTGTATCAACTGTAGTGCTATTGATAATATCAATAGCACTTAATACTTCATTTGATATTATCTTATAATTATTCATAATTAAATATTTCCTTTCATTTGATTTTCAAAACTTGTTTGATTATATATATAATGATAGGAGTCCATAAATATATTTGTTGAGCATCTGCATTATCAAATAATTGGTCTCCTGTATATAGAGACAATTTGTCTATTCCTGTAAGTTTGCCATGTATGAAATCATGTATAATAGATATATAATCAAATCGTTGACATTTGTAATGTCGTGGACAATTCTTAACATCGGGACATATTTTACAATCCGCATATTTGCATCCGCGAATATCAGCTTCATTATCTAGAATCATTAAAGCATCATTAGGAAAAAATTTTTCACATTGTAATGAATCACACCATGGATCAACAGGAATCATTACATCAACATCATATCCATACATTGTAAATGACGAATCTGGATAGTTATAACTTTTGATGATATGATACTTGAAAGATTCAAGATATCTTAATGGAGCATCTCTCTCTATCCATTTATAGGGTGACTTTTGATATAAGAAATCCAAACGTGGTTCATATACCTTGTTAGGATTTAAAACAATATTTCCATTCTTATCATCTTGAATCATTATCCCATGTTTTGCCATAAATGCATTTCCACATAAATCAAACAGACTTCTTCCATTTAAATGAAGAATAAAACAATTATGAGTGTTATCATAATAGCGAGCAATGTAATTATCAACCATGTCATTTACCATCTTTATCAATCTTGATCGATGATCATAATCCTCTTTACCAATTACAGGAGTTAAATCTTCACCACCGATAGTTTGTAAATCCAAAACATATTTACCAACAGTCTGACTATACAGTTTATCAATTTCTTTTGGATTTGTGGAAAATAATTCATAATTGATTCTATAAGATCCATCAGTATTTAAACCATCTTGAGTTACTTGAGTAACTCTAAATAGATGATTCATGTTTATATGATTAATGATAAAAAAGTCATTCTCCTTAGGCATTATAGTGCCAGGTATAATGAATGCCTCACCATGTAATTGATAATTACGAACAGTTGATGTTGATGTTTGTCCATCTTCGGGATTTAATGGAGAAAATGCCAATAGAATCATATTTTCTATTTCATCATATCTTAAAGGAGAATCATTTCCCAATATCTGATATGCTGCATTAAATCCTAATGATGTAGTAGTGTTATTATCATTGATATTCCAATAACGAACTAATGTTCTACCATTACCAGTATATTTGTTTATACGTGAATGAAGAAATTGATCATATTTATACATCTGCTTATCGACTAATGATTGTTCATCATATATTAACCCACTCATCTTATCACCTACTTTCTTTCGAATATTTGATAAAATAGAACAACTATTATCACCATTTATCGGTGAGTTTCAATATACATTATTCCAATTTTTTAAAATAGATATAATTATTATGTTGATATATAAATAAATAGATTCGTTTATGTGTGTAGACAAAGTAGAAGACAACAAAAAAAGATATATAGATAACATAGGTCGGTTATGTAGTGAAAAATCACATTTTAAATGAAAGGAGTTTTATACATGATGATCTACACATTAAACACAAATATCAACATCATTCACCTTCCACAATCAATTCATATTTCAGGCAGTACAAATACATCCATTAACATTAAACAATCTCAAAATCTATTAAAGAAAATAATAAACTTCCGATGGTTTCGTTTATAAAAATAAATAAAATGGGGGCTATTAGCCCTCGCAAGATTTTATCCATTTTCTTGTATTTTAAACATTTTCTATTTTTTTAATTTCTTGATATATATATTATATAATTGATGGGGGTTGTAGAATATGTTTATATTATATAATATAAACATTGTAAAATTGATATAGAAATGATGGATAAAAAACATAAGAATACAAATAATCTTTTTTTTATTGAAAGGAGAAAAAGTCATGAAAAGACATAATAAAGGTAAAAATCCTCCGGACGGAAAAAGCATAGGTAACGAGGGACAAATCATTGTTACCAAACCACAATTCTCTGAACGTACAAAATCCTTAATTGGCATGATGATGTTTTCGTCAATTTTAGAATCGTTCACAGATGGTGGATACATGGAATCGTTGGATAATAACGATGAAGACAATGTTTTCAATGTTTATGAGGAAGATGATACTGACGAACTTGATGAATTAAATGATAAGGAGAATGATTCAGATGATGCAACCGAAGAATCCGAAGATGATAACACGATATCTGGTGAAACTGAAACTGTTTGAACCAAATGAATCAACTAAGATGATTTCATTGATTATAGGCGTTAATGAATCTTGGTATGATTGTATCGATAAGGTTATTCAGTATATGGATAACCAAAAGGATGATAGATGGGATGATGTTGATAATTATGATCATGAATTCAATTTAGCACCCGAGAATGGGATACGTACGCTCAAACTTATCAATGAACATAACAACATACATATGTTTATTACACTAATTGACTTTGAAGGAAATGATGTTATGTTTGTTAATGATTACTGGGAAGAATCATAATATATTTTTATTATATTTGATATTTATATAATTAAGATGTATTAATAATAAAGGAGGAGTTTTCATATGGATGAGAACAAATACACTTACTTGTATCCAGTTGAAGAATTGGATGCGATAATCGAACAGATGAACCAAGGCATTATGCCTATGATGACTGATCAGATGCAGACTGAGATTCAGCTCAGGTTGAAAGAGATTCAGGGTCAACTGTTTGATGATGACGAAGATGTTTCTGAGATGGATGCAGAAACAATCAAAAGACATCGTGAGATGTTGGATAAACACCTGGAAGAGCAGAAACGAAAAGCTTCAAGAGATGATGTTTTGATCATTAAGATATCAGATGATCAGAAGAAATCTATAAAGGAAGAAATGAGTACATCCATTGTTCGTCCAAACCCAAATAACGCATACAACATATCTGATGATGATAACAATCATTCTGCAAAACATAAGATGATTTATCAGAAACTTGCTTCATTGCAGAATGTGTATTATCATCAGGAAGATTACAGAAATGCAATCAATATAATTAAAGAGGCAATCGAATATTCTTTGGAAACAGATTATCCTTGGCTGTCTAAAGAAGAAGCAATCAAGGAATTCAATGAAGGAAGAATCAAATTCACCTACATGAACATTCCAGCATTCAAGGTTGGATATACAACACTCGTTTCTGACCCTGAAATATTAAAGGGTATTGTAACAGGTGATGTTGTTCTTAAGGATAATAAAGATGAGGCTCCTGCTAAGAAAGTTGGTAAGAATAATTATAATCCAATTGACTTTGATTACGATATTATCAACTCAGATGATTTCAAACAAATGCTGGAGGCTCATCGTCGAGGATATGATACACCTGCTTCAACATTCATCAAGAGTAAATCTACTAAGTATAACAGATATGCTATTCCTCAGGGTAATATGTTTGCTAAACAGAATGTCGATAAGAACGGTGTTCCGATGCTTTGGGATTGGGAACGTGAAGGTGCTGGAGACGAATACTTCAGAATGATTAATGGAATTCAGTATAAGACATCTGATCTTATAAAAGATTTGAATTCAGACAATGGTGGTAGATTAGGTACTCAGTTTGCCACTAATGTAAATAATTTCCTTAGAAGTATGAAGTTCTGTAATACACCATATAACAACTCAGGTGGATATGATTATACACCAACACAACCACTTCAAGTAAATCCAGAAGCAGAAAGAATCGAACGAGAATTGTTGAATTCTATAAAGATTAATAACCCCACCAGATAATATACTAATGATTAATATTCGATAATTCCAATCGAATATATACTCTTGAAAAGCCCCGTATGGTAATAATCATACGGGAGCTGATCAGGGTATAATTCTTTATTTGATTTTTCACGTTTTATTTCTCTTTTTTTTTCATTTTAAAATGCACTTTAGGATAATCCAATAGGTTAAGTTGTCCCCTATTGGTGCTACAAGCTTTGGTAGTGCATTTCCTTGTAGCATCCTTCTCATCTTTATTTTTGTCGGGGCAAACGCCCCGACACTTCTTTTTTATTATTATTTTGAATCTACTTACCATTAAATATCTAATTAAGGGAATAATTAGATATGGGATTGTGTGTAAATTTCTTCAAGGTGTAATCTTAGCTGTCTTCTATAAGATTACATCGTAATACTTCCTTTTCTTTAGTCATATTTATTATGGGACATATGTCCCATAATAAATATTCAATTTCCTTAACATGTGTATAATATTCGGATTACATTCTCAATTGTAAAGGCTGTTTTTGTGGTTGACCTCCTAAAAGTTTAAACTGACATTCCCCCTCCGAATATTAACCTTAATCCTATGAGTTAACCTAAGACAGTTCTCATGCCTATTCCAACTGTCTTAGGTTACTCCTCCTTTTTCATAAGAAATCCTCAAGTTGTGGATGACTCCTTTAAATAAAACGTGCTGTAATAATCCGGGGCATATGCCCCGGATTCTGCAGTATTTACGTTATTTTACTATGCAACCAACACACTACTAATTTTCTATATATGAATAAAGGAATACATAATGTCCTTTATATCTTAATAATGAAAATGGTAGTTTTGCTACACATTCATTCATGATGAAAATGATATACCAAAATTCAATGTAGGTTTTGGTATATAATATATGAGGGGCTGTACAGCCCCTCATATATTATTTTTTTATAGGTTTTTTATTTGAATTGGTTTAGTGTTGTCGATTGTTGAATGTATCCATTTACCGATATAAGTATCATCAATAACTATCAAAGTACCTGTCTGTACGAATGGTATAATCTTTAAAGTATTATTGATATCATCTATGTTACCATTACTGATATTGGATATATAAAGTGAGAAGTATTTTTCGGTATTACCTATTGCATATATGATGAAATTATTAGATTCATTATCTTTCTTAATATGTAGCTTTAATCCTTTCTTCTCATCATATTCAATATTATCTTTATGGGTCATATTGAATAATGGGTTTGTCATTATTTCATATTTCCAAACCTTATCCATTAATTTGATTATTTCATCATTAGGAACTTCCATAACTCCTAATGAATCTATTTTTGGATGATGTAATCTTGTACCGTTTATAGAAGGAATATTATAAAGGTAATTATAGTTCTTATTGTCAGTATCATTGAATTGAATAGATGATAAAATGTCCTCTTCTAAATCATCATTATTTGGATCATCGATGATTGTTTTAGTATAACTTTGAAGATTTGTACAGTTACTTGCATTGAACATGAATTGTATATTTTGATTGCGTATATTCTTATTACTCAACATAGCCAATTGATATGATCCATAAATATTTCCGTATAAATCGGAATAAACATTTCCTTCTGGTAATATCTCAGATAGGTACATATCATCAACTAATTCGATACATTCAAAATTTCTCAATGATTTAAGATTACATAACTGAATAGTCGTTGGTGATGTTATTATGATATCATTTTGGTTTATTATACATCTACCATTAACCCAGAATTCATATCTATCACGTGATAAAGGGGTTGGTAAATATCCTGTCATATCAATTAAACCATCTTTATTTATTTTTTGTAAAGAATATCTGCATATTCCGATATACGGGGATTTTATAAGTTTTATATCAGGATTTATTGTTGTATCAATAACCAGTCTTTGATTATGTGAATTTATTCTTGTATCAGATATAGGAAGTTTAGTTTTTTCTTTTGTATTATGATAATATTCAAATGGGTTGTTTATATTGGAATTGTTGGATTTAATAACATCATTTGAAGTTGATTCATATGTATCTTGGATAGTGATATATACTTTTGAATTATTATTTAATGAGATATTTGTCTTTGGTTTTAGTATGAATTCTCGTGGGATTTCTCGGTAAACCGACATTTCATCAGTTATACGAACCCATTGATTATTTATTACATTTTCATCTGTATTAGTTACTTGAATTTGGATAATACCTCCACAAGGATGATATGAATCATCTTGAAATACAGTACAAATGAAAGTTCCTGTTTTGTATGTAGGGAGTGTTGTTTTTGTTATTGTCACTATTTGATTATCATTATCATATGATAAAATTCCTTCAAACATAACAGAAGATATATTTCCATCATAATCAGATTTATCATTGTTAGAAATACATATCAATTTGACATTTGTATTTTCTACAAAATAATCAATTGGTTGAATTATTATTGCATTGAATACATGATGTTTGAACATTATCATTTTATCATCATTATTAAATTCATGATTGATGAATGGATATTTTACATACATCTCAAAGTTAGTATAATCATACTTTACACCATCAATATCGACATTGATATCACATAATCTCATTGTAGGTGAATATACATATTTACCACTTCTATCTATTCTTTTGATATAGAATGCATCTTCATTATCGAAATCATCAGGAGTATTATAGCCTCCTTCAATCAGATATCTTTCATAACCATCGAAATGTTTACGTATACGAATATTCGCATAAGGATCAAAGTTATCAATTTCATTATCTAAATTCAAGAATGGTTTGAAACGAACATCACATGTTGATTCATTATTGATCTTTAATTCATCAAATATGTCAGATTTATTATATGAAAAATAAATGAGTATTTTCTTAGAATATATGAAATCTTCTTTAGGAGTTATATTAATTGAATATAACACTTTATTTGACACATAATCATCATGATTATCTAAAGCGATATTATCCACATATTCAATATCAATTTCATAAGTATCCGGGGATAACCACTGTTTGTGTTCCCAATCATATAGATATACATTCAGTTTATCAGTATAAACAAGATCGGATATATTGTCAATGAATGTTGGAGAGAATTTATCTGCTCGACCATTTGCAATATATACCAACGAAGCTTCATAAGAACGAACATTGTACCAAGTCGTCGGTGTTTCTAATTGACGAATCATCAATTCTAAACGTTTTCTACGTTCTTGATATTTTTTAATATCCATATCACATTCTTCAAGTTTAGCAATATATATTTCACGTTCATATTTGGTTTTGGAATTTTCAATTGCATATTCAGCTTGTTTACGTTCACGATTCACTGATTGTTCTAGTTGATATGCGTTATTTTGTTCTTCTTTAAACTTCTTGATTTCAGCATCCCATACTCCATGATCATTTGGTTCATGTCTCAATATAGGATACTTTTCAGGATTAGTTAAACGATTATTATTGAAATTAATCATGTTGATTCTGATAGAATCATTTTCATCATTGATGAAGCCATTTGTTATATAAATGAATTTATGTCTCTTAGATTCTTCATCAATTTCATTATTTGGAACAATTCCATTGAATATCCAATTGATACGAGAATAAACAAAGTCAGTATTATTTGATACATATAATGGATCACCCGGTAAAGTATATACACTTATATCATCATTATCGTTATTATGATTCCATAAGGTATTGTAATATGTATAATAATCCCCATTATTATATTCATCAAGGAAATTCATCATGTTATCTTCAATGACATGACATTTGATATTATTTGTCAAATACTCAATTGCAATATTAATGTCATTTATTTTAAACCATTTAGAATTCCAATTATCAACCTTTACTTCAATGAAACCCTTATTGACAGAATGATCAATTGCTGTTACTATAACAGGAAAAGCGTATAAACCATCTTCAGTAGCTAAGTAAATATGTTCTCCTTCAAATAGTCTATTGTATATAGAATTACTGTTAACATCATCATTGAAATCAAGATGAAATATTTGTGATGGTTTAAAATACATATTGAAACAATTCTTATGTCCAAATTCATTCATTACCATATTATTGATTTCTTGATTGGATATGTATAATTGATCAATAGAACCTTGAACATATGTATTTGGTTTTAATACTAATTCTCGTTCATGTGTTAATTGGGTAAATCTATTACCTATTAACATTTCATAATTCATGTCAGTATGTTTTCTATTTACAATCAATTTCTTTGTGTCTATTTCATATGATTCATGAATGTTTTCAAATTCAATATTAGTATTATCGAAATTAATCAACTCATCAATATCATTTACAACATCTGCTGTAGATGATATTTTGATAAATGTGATATCGCATGTTGAAGACTTTATCAGATTTCTATTTATATCATATATTTTAATAGTGACATTGTTAGCATCATCGCCTTTAAAGAATACATGTTGAACATTTTTAATTATACCATTTATTTTATATGAAGAATTTATAGTATCATATGATAATCCAAATACAGGATCATTAGAAGATATTGAAACAATAGAATTTGTTTTATAAGAATTATCAAGAGATATTGTTGCGTATAATGGTTTATTTGATACTGATATTGATTCATTTAATACAATATCATTTATTATATATAAATCAAAAATATAGTTAGATATTACAGTTTTGCAGTATTCAACTAATGGATCAATATGAGAAGATTTTAATTCAATATATTCTTCAGAATTTTTATCATTTAAAACATTCTCAAGTAAGTCAATATTCCTGTTTGCGGATGTTATGTATTCTTGAATTAAATTACCATAATATTCAAATGGCTTATTCGTTATTGTATTATATTTATTATCAGCATACATCTTATCCAATAACTTCAAGAATGTAACATCTATATTATTCAACCACTTCTTATATTCATATAAATTCATTTTGGTATTGATTTTCTTCAAATGAATATATAACTTTCTTGCACGTTTTAATGCATAATTGTCAAAACCATACATGGTATATATAAATCTCAATGAAGATATCAATTCATTTATCATAGAAACAAATGATATATTTCTATTATCTGTTGATAATACATTTATCGAATTTATCAAGTATTTCATTTTTAATAATGACATATTGAATTTATTCTCATTTGTTATTAAATCAATAACATCATTTGCATCAACATCACCTGTTTTAGCATGATATAATTTATCAGTATTGAATTTGTTTATATTATCAATGTGAGTATTTGTTGTATCCATTGCAGATTCTATTAAAGATAATTGATTATATGAAATTTGGTAATTCGTTTGTATTGCAGAAATATAATCATACATATCTTTCAAGTATAATGTGACTAACTGACATAATCTAATATCATTCTTGAATGTATCATATTTTAATGAATCATCTAATGTATTTAAAATAACATAATATTCTTCATTGATCATTCCATCTTGAATCAAATAATGTTTAGATTCAGTATCATATACATTTAATGTATGGCTGTAATTATTATCGACATAAATACCATTGGAATTTACCAAGTTAGGAATTCCGTAAAATATGTATGCCGCCGAAGATTCATTGGGTATATTGGATTTATCAGTATTGATAGTTGGTGTTACTGAATTGATATTGGAATAATTTATTTTTTCTCGATGATCACTTAATACAGAAGATATATCGATATCAGAATAACGATTGTTATATTTCTTTCTTGTCAATGAATCATAAAAATAACTTTGTAATTTATCTTCATTACCATTTAACATTGATAATGTATAGAATAAGAAATTAACAGCAAATGGCGAACGTTCAGTATCTTCATTATAAGATTTCCAATTATCAGATGATATGTTACTTGGTTCATAATTGATATCAGAAGGATATATATTGATTAAATCATCACCTTCTATTTTTCTTTTTAATATCTTAGATAATATCTGAACACAAGTATCATCATCATATGAATTAAACATTAACTTTGATATCTTTGCAAGTTTATTTTCAGCATACCAGTAACGAATACAACCCAAATGTTTACTCACTTCATTAGAAAATGTATCAAAATCAATTATCTGATCAAATGTAAATTTATCAATATTCTCATGATTGATTCCTTCTGTATCAGAATATAATACGAAGAATTTGAATATTTCATTTCCCTTTAAATCAGTATCAATATAGAAAGTATTACCAATACCATGAAAATGTTTTATTTCTTCATAATCAAATAACCATGATTCTATATCTCTATGATATTTTAAAACAATGAAGTTTTGTTCTCCAACAGGACGATTGAAGCGTGTTGAGTTTCCGTTATCGTTAAAATAATTAACATTAATCTCATTCAAATTAATAAAGTTTTTCAATTTATCATTATTGAAAGATGATGTAATATCCTTAACAAGATATTTGTAATTTACACCGTATAACTCATCAAACGTGTATTTCTGTATTTGAGAATAATCAGTCAATGTTATTAATGATTTAATTTTATTCATTAAAGATTCTATTAAATCTAACTGTCTTGAAGAAATTAATGATGTTATTATTGCCATCTTTTGCAAATAGATAAACTGTGTTGCTAATCCTTTATGAATATCTTTTAATTCATTTTGATCCTTATAAAAGAATTCTTTATCTGTATAATTAGGATTCTTAATATGTGATCCAATATTCAATAAAGCATTTTCATACTTCATCAATGTTTTATACATTCCCAAACAATTACTAATTACTGAGAAAGAATAATTGACATTCCTATCTATTGCAATTGGTGGTGTACATATCTCCAAATCATTCCAATTACTTTCTTCAGAAGAACCAACAACAAGTTTTCCATTAGCATATACATCTTCACATCGTTCAGTCAATACTTTTCGTTGATCCATCATATCCATATAATTTATAGCTGGATATACGTTTGGTATTTCATGAAAATATTTCAATGCATAAACATCGATAGTAACATTTTTAGTATTCAATTGATTTAGATCATCAATAGTTTTACTTTGTATATTTATCAGATTCAAACCGTTTTCATCAAACAGACCAAAGTTAGGAACAGTCGAAACGCTTTTATTATAATTTTTATCATGAATATTCAATATACATTTTAAACCATTAACAATACCGATATTACCAATATAACGATAATATATTTTGTTATTATCATTTAATATTGCTTTTAAACGATCTATATCAATATCAAAACTATATACACATGCTTCATCTAACTTGTATACAATAAAATCAATATCAGAAGAATAAGGCCATCCTATTTTGAATTTAAACCCTTTATCAGATATTGCGATTTTACAATCATTACAGAAATATCCATTAACAGTACATATTATACTAAAACCTAATAGTTTGGAAAATTCACTACTGATAAAAGTGCCGATATCAACATAGTTATCCCATCCAGTGGAATACATTTCTTGTAATTTTTGACGAATAAATTCATCTCTGTCACCAAAATGCAATTGATTAAATGAAGCATCGATTATATAATAATGCGTAAATTTATCCGAAGAAACATTCATTTTATCCATATTAGTACAATGAAACATTACTGCATGGGTATTAACCAAATTTCTACTCATTGCATTTTGTAAAGATACCTTATAAGTATCAATCAATGAATCATTGATGTCTTCAAATGTATAATTGGATTTACTCATTAAATCAATTAATTTTTCAAATCCAACATTATTTGAAACAACACCAAAAGGTTGTTTATCTAATAATTCAGATTGTAGATTAAGTAAAGTTTTATAACGTTTATTCATGTCAACCCATTTAGTATCATTGAATGATTCTTTATCATTTCTTATTCCAGATAAATAATTATGCTGGTTAAAAACCCATTTGTTATAATTCATAATCATAAACACAATCAATCCTTTCTCAATATATTATAACGTCATATATCAAACGTTTACTTCGACGTTTGATATACAGATAATGGAGGTAATTGTTATGAATAACAATAATACATTTGTAAAAATTGAAAGATGTTCTGAACATTATGGGATACAATATGTCATTGTGTTCACCCAAGCAGGATATCGACGTTGTTACATGGGTCTTCCTTTCGAGAGGATAAAAATGTTTGAAGATCGTTTTCTCGATATAGAATGTGAAAGACGTTTAGAATATGGGAATGTACTATTCCGAAAACAAATAGATTCTTTAGTATTTCCCGAGGAAATATTCTGGTATTCATTTTCATACAATGATCCAAATCTAGATAAACCATCCTTGGAAACTACCATCAAATATTATGGTAAAGACATTCCAAGCCAAATGAAAGAATCAATAAAAGAAAAACAATATGCATCGAATAAAGCTTCACACAAACAATTTGTATATTGTGTTGAACAATGTAAACGTGTATGTTTGTTAATGAATAGAAAATATAATGAATTAAAAGCATTTGGATTAATATGATAATAATGATAATTAAACCGGGGCATATGCCCCGGTTTAATTAATTTTTACACATATATTCTTCTTGCATATAACCTATTAAGTTTGTCATAAGTGATACCGATAATGATTTGATTAGATTCAGAACCTATACCCAATCTTTCAGTACCAACTACTTCAACCAATAATGCATTAAAACCATCTGAAGTTTTTGAAAATCTACATTTTACATGAATACCTATAAGCTCAATTCTATTACATTGATCTTTTATCTTTTCTTCAATATCCATTAATATACGATCATCATCATTGTATTCATGGAGATATGATTCAATATCAATGCCCAATTCAGGTATTGAAGGATATTGTCCAGGCTTCATAAAGAGTAATGTTAATAAAGAATTGATACATGTTTCAAATGATGATATTACTTTTGGTTTATACATATCATCAGTATCCAGTAAAACATCATATCCTATTGATTGATATATCTTAGGATATTTATTATTTACTTCAGATAAATATATTCCTCTTTCATCTAGACTCATTTACCTCGACACTCCTGAAACAATAAGTTTTCCTCTAATATATTCAATATCATCTTCTGTTTTTATTATATATGGATCTTTTTCTATAAACGATATAACATATTTATCGGTAAAGTTTCTATCAATTCCTGGCATAGCATAAAATCTAAATGCTTTAATATCTGGAATATCAGAAATTGAAAATTTGAATTTCTCTTTAATTCCATCGAATCTTGTAAATTTTAAACCGTCTTCAACAAAATCATGCATTGCATTTATTTGACTTGCAATTACGCCATTGGGATCCATATCTTCATCAATATTTTTTAAGTATAGATTATCTTTTATTTCATTTCGTATATTTTTTACATTTAATTCGATTTTACCTGATCTAAATCCATCAAAATCAAATTTTATAAATGGCTTCTTCTGCTTAAACTTCTTCATTATTCTTTCATTACATTGGTTCATGATCTTTTCAGCATTAGCTAAATAGTTATCATCAAGAGTAATTCTTGGTAATTTATTTATCCATTCATCGATATCTAGTATTTTATTTGCGATAGAATCTTTGTCACTCTGTTTAGTATCGTCTTGTTTTGGTTTAGAATTATCACCGGTATTTGTTTTTATATTATCGAAATTTGTATTAATATCTCTTATATTATTAACAGATAATTCTCGATATTTCTCATCTATTTCAGCTACTACGTCGACGATATCATTATACAATTTTATGAGTTCCTGTGATTTACGTAAATAATATTTTATAAACTCATCATTTTGCTTAAGTAAATCAATAGATGATTGTTTAACAGGTTCTGAACCTTTTTCTATTTTCTTTAAAAGTTTATTATAGATTTCTTCATATTTTCCAATGTATTCAGTAATTCCTTCAATCTTATCAGAAATACTGAGTCCTGACATTTTATAATCTTTATTGTTTGAAGATGTGACGGTGCTATTTAAAATATCCTTGAGCCTAGTATTGTCCTTCAATTCATGTGCTAAATCTCTACCATTTTCACCAAAAATTTCACTAAAAAAATAAATATCCTTAATAATAAAATAACCAGAAAAGAGTGCCCGACGTAAAAAATATAGTAGTCTAGTATCCATCAATATATCAATTGTTGAATCATTTCTTCTGATCTCAACATGGGATTGTGTCGGTTCGTTTGATAGCCCTTTAAATTCCTCCCACTCAATTTTGCTAGACATTGATATTTTTTTAGCTTTTTCAATTATACTCTCATATTCTTTCGTTTTTTTAGCTACATCAGCAGCCAATTGTTCTTGTTTAGTTTCAATACTTTCTAATTTGTTAATCACATTTTCTGCTAGTTTTTCTGCATTTTTGGCTTTCTCTTTATCCACTTGATCTAAGTTATCAAAAGCATCCTGTTTTGTAGATCTTTCAATTACATCTGCTACAATTTCTTGATTCTTTGGTTCTTCTTTTGGTTTATTTTGTTCTTGTTGTTTTGTTTCTTGTTTCTTTGGTTCTTCTTTTGGTTTATTTTGTTCTTGTTGTTTTGTTTCTTGTTTCTTTTCTTTCTTCTTTTGGTTTGATCTCTTCCCATATTCAAGACCGGCTTCAAAAGCTTTTTTAGATTCTTTTGCAATAGCAGGTGCTGCAGCAAGTGTACCAATTCCTGATAAAGCTAATAAGACAGTTTTCAATTTACTAACTCTTTCTTTTTTGGGTATTTTCTGTTTTTTACCATTTGATGAAGAATCAGATGTAACCCCTGTTATTGCTTCTTTATAATCATTTTGGATCTCCTTTGGTTGTTTTTTAATTTCTTCATGAAGATCTTTAACTTTATTTGTATTATCCTTTGTCTTTGTATTATTTAATTGACCTTTGATAGATTTGATGATTGCTTTTATGAAACGGAAAAGCAATGTAAATGCTTTCTTTAATTTACTCTGTCCTTCACCTTGTTTCTTAACATCTGCTTTTATTGCTTCCCATTTCTCTCCCTCTTGGAAGATATATTCTTCTTGGAATATCATAAAGGAATTGATATCATCTCCTTCATAATATTCTTGTATTAAATCCATTTTATCATATACTGACATTAGAGATTCTAATACAGTAAGTTCTGTATCAACTGTAGTGCTATTGATATTATCAATAGCATTTAATACTTCATTTGATATTATCTTATAATTATTCATAATTAAATATTTCCTTTCATTATAGATTATTTAGATTCCCATATTTGTTTCATTTTACGTTTTAATTCTATCAATACCTTATTACCACTTGCGGATATTAATAATGATGGGATCATACGTTTCAGAATACATGATGGAGCTACAAACAGACTTACCTCTTCATCTGGTCTTGATTCTGTATATGGCTCTAATCCTTCAGGAATTACTTCCGATAGAACTTGTTTAGAAGCACCATACATTGCAAGTTTATCACCAACACCAGCTTCATCTTCATGCTCGATATATATCTCAATCAATACATCACAAGTTATACCTTTTATAGTAGAACCTTTCAATGGTTCAGTTGGTAATGAATATAATGTATCCAATTTATATACAGAATCGGTCTTATCATATTTATCAAGAATTTTCCTCTTTTGTAAATTATCTTTGAAATACGTATCAAATATTTTAAATAATGAAGGAGATAATCTATCCATACTCTTACAAGTATACATTCTGACATCTACAACCTTTCCAGCATTTTCGGATTTTATAACACGTTTTGCACTATCCAACATACTCTGTTTAGAGTTTTCATCACCCGGTTCTTGGAATGCTTTAAGGAAGTTATCAACGGATTTATCACCAGTATCACCAATACCAAAAACAATTAACGGATCTCCAATTTCTACTTCAGTACCTACTTTGATAATACTTTCAATATCATCCATAGCATTGATCTTTGTTTGTTGCATCAATGTCAATTTGGTTGCTAATTTCTTGGACATCTTAGTTGTAACCAATCCAGCATCTTCATATGTAGAATATAATCCAGCGAATGCAACCTTTGCAATTGGACCAACGTTCATTCTAACAACACCGTCAGAATCTTTAGAAAAGAATCTTTCATGATATGCTAAAACATCACCTTTTCTGAAACGTTCTTTGGCTTTAAAGTTTGCGATTAATTTATTATCAACATAAAATCCAGATCCAGAGTTGAATGATTGTTTATGTGCGATGTTAATAGCTTTCTTCTTCCCACTCTTATATTGAATAATCATGAAATCTTCATTTAGATCAAGAACAGTACCATCTTCACGTGCAACATAAGAGAATTCTTCTGATAAATATGCTGGTACTATCTCATCAACTCCATTAGAAATCAATACAGGTTGAGCAGCATCAGTTGATATAATATGTGATGTTTGTGATGTACCAATAGCAAGACGAATAGCATCATCTCGAGTTACAGTTCCGGGTGTTAATAATTCTGAAAAAGATGCTAATTGTAAATCATTAAAATCAGATTCAATGCCAGCTGTAGAAGTATATCCACGTACAGATTCCAATTTAGGGTCTGCTGTTAACTGACGAGATACACCAACGTTTGCAGAGTTTGGTGAAGACATTGCTATTTTACCAATCATACTCTCTTCATGTGAACGTTTTGCAGGAGTATATGAACGATCTGTGTTGACACCTCTAAAGCCTTTCTTAGATATCGTTTCTTTACTATGCATTTCAATCATAGGATTCAATGCAGATGCTGGTTCTACTGTTGGTTGAGCTAACAATTCATTGATTATTGCATTTGGATTAAATGCAATTGAATTACCCCTTGTCTTAGAACCAACATTGTTATTGTATTTGGATATAGCGACTGCTAAATGATAATGTATCATCGCAGGAATTATTTCTGATGAACGAACTCTGTACAATGCAGCATTACTTTCTCCAGTGAAGTTATTATCAGCAAGCATATTTGCTGCATATACAAGCATACCAGAAATATCATCAGGAATATTGTAATGTCTACAAACATCACCCGTTATTGCATCAACAAAGAAATTATAATATGTGATGAAAATCGTTAACTGTGAATATTGTTTGAAGAATAATTGATTACATATATCAACGAATACGGAATTTGATTGCATGATAGGTATTTCAAAATCAGATGTACTGTACGCTTTTGTATTGATACGATAGAAACCGTTGAAGATCAATTGGTTCACTGTTGTACTCTCAATCGCTAATATCTTATCCTTAAAAGGAATTGTGAAATAATGTATGTCATCAAACTTGGAATCAACAAATTGATATTTTGCTTTACTCTTTTTGAGTAGATTGGTTAAACCTTCCCATGCGGCGATTGCAACACCCAACGGAATTGAAACACCTATGGTTATTTCAGCATACATAGACATTTTTCCAGGTTTTTGTTTCTTATAATTATTTCTGATTTCCTCAGGTAAATATTCAAGGATTGTATCTGTCAATGTAATATTGTTTCTGGTTAAACCTGTTTCTGTATTAATGACAACTGGTACTTGGTTTATCATTCCACAACAAAATTCATTCTCATTTACAGTGACAAATGAATATAGTTTTTCACATTGAACACGGTTAAAGTATAATTCCATATTGGCTTCTTTATTCTTGAAATATAACCACCTCTTTGCATATTCATCATATTCAATCGTAGAAACAAATCTTGAGTTGGTATTTGTTGAACAACCTGCTTTCATGTATTTATTCTTACCAGATTCATCAGTATATTTATCAATTACTTTCATCAACATACCTAAGTCAACAAGTGAACGTGTATCATATCTGGAACATGTAATCTTATTGTAATTACTTGTCAACATAACAGTCTTACTATTGATTTTAAGAACAGGAATTGGAAAATCCTGTTTACCAATATTATACCAAATTCCATTGTTGTAGAATCTTCCGTTGAATACTTTTGGAACACGTATGTTTATAACAGATTGACGATCGTTTTGTTTATTCTTTAAAGTAACTTTCCAGTTATTAACCAAACTAGTTACTGTGCTAACATCAGTTACTTCTACATTGGTAACATAGAATCCATCTGGTAATTTGGAGAAATTCATGAATGTTGCAACAATGTCTCTATCAAGTAACTTATCCTCATATTCCTTTGTAGTAAATGCAAATTGACTGCCTTTAATAGCAGCACTGTTTGTAGTGGTTATGTTTCTTGGTTGTAATGGTTGAGGTTTAGGAACATCGGTTATTGATGTCAATGTATTGAAAGTCACATTGTTGAGCTTGACTCTTCCTACTTGTTCACGAATCTTCTGTTCTCGTGCAGATGAAGTTGCATTTAATACTGTCTCTGTATTAGTTGGAGCAACATCACCCATCTTTTTAACCGCATTATCGACAATATCTTTTTCAACTGGATTATTATCAGATGTAATTTCTGATGAAATTGTTTTGTAATTATCAACAACACTTGTACTCGGGGTTATTCGTTGTAATAAAGAAGCGTTGATATCAATCGTTTTCACTTGATATAAATCCTTTGTATTATCTTCAACATCTCCATCATTATCGGTTGTAACTTTACCATATTGATCAGATAACATACTGAGCGAATTCTTAATTGATTTAATCGCACTATCAGAACTCTGATTGATTGATTTTAATTCATTATCTATATTCTTTTTAATTTGATTATCTGTATCTAAACCAATTCCAACATCATCAACATCTTCTTTATCATTATCAATATCATCAACATCAACAATTTCTTCTTCA
>Ga0326512_10001297_pt1 | contig 19617 bp, 20 predicted proteins | sample 1_2617_0518_D_FD_203652 | JGI IMG/M metagenome (GOLD analysis project Ga0326512, IMG submission 203652) | Bovine rumen microbial communities from UC Davis, California, United States - 1_2617_0518 | ecosystem: Host-associated > Mammals > Digestive system > Stomach > Rumen | place: USA... | reverse complement strand
AAATTCGGGTAGTTGTTATGGAATTAAAAGATCTTTTGAAATTTGATGATATTGTCATTCAGTGTCACGACAATCCTGATGCTGATGCACTTGCTTCAGGATACGCACTGATGTGGTATTTCGCGAAGAACAACAAGAGAGCGAAATTCATCTACAGAGGCAGAAACGAGATCAAGAAGAGCAATCTTCTTATCATGATCAAGGAACTTGATGTTCCTGTTGATTATGAACCGTTCTTTGCCAGAGAACCGGAGCTCCTCATCACAGTCGATTGCCAGTACGGCCAGAAGAATGTTACGGCTACTACGGCTAAGACGATCGCGGTCATCGATCACCATCAGAAGGGTGCTGCGGTACCGGGCGGGCTCTCATATATCAGAAGCGATGTCGGAAGCTGTGCTACGCTGTGCTGGAATCTCATAAAGAAAGAGGGTCTTGATCCCAACGACAACAGACTTCTTTCCACTGCACTTTACTATGGTCTCTTCTCTGATACGAACAGACTCTCAGAGGTATCGCACCCGCTGGACCGCGATATGATGGACCAGCTTGTTATCAACAAGGCTACGGTTACCGAGATGATCAACTCAAACATCTCGCTCGAGGAGCTTCAGATTACAGGAAAAGCCATACTGAATTACGATTATCACGAGAGCAACAAGTATCTCGTTATCGAAGCGGAAGCCTGCGACCCCTGTATTCTCGGTGTCATAAGCGACTTCGCCCTTGAGACTGAGAATGTCAGTGTCTGCGTTGCATTCTATGCAAGTCCTTACGAAGTCAAGTTCTCCGTAAGAAGCTGCTCCAAGGAAGTTCATGCCGATGAGCTTGCAGCTTTCCTTGCCGAAGGTTTAGGCGGTGGAGGCGGCGGCCATATGCTCAAGGCCGGCGGTACGATGCAGCCTGATTATCTGAACAAGTCGGCAAAGGATACTATCGAAGAGAGACTTCAGTGGTATTACGACAGATATCTTGTTATCTATGCCAAGGATACGAAGCTCAACACATCGAAATGGAAAGCATACGACAAAGTCTCCCAGACATTGGGCTGCATCAGGCTCACTGATGTTTTCCCGATCGGTACACCCATCAACATCAGAACTCTTGAAGGCGATGTTGATACAGTCATCGACGAAGAGGCTTATCTTATGATCGGTGTCGAAGGAGAGATCTATCCCATCAAGGAAAAGAAGCTCTTGAGCAGCTACCAGCTCACAAACTTCGTCTTCACGAGAGACTTCGAGTACGAGCCGAGGATCAAGAACAGAGCCACCGGCGAGGTCAAGAAGGTCATGCCTTTTGCCAAGACAGTAAGAACAGTCACCAATTCCGTCGTATTTGCAAAGCCCCTGGAGCAGCCTGTAAAGCTCTTCACGGCATGGACTGAGGATAAGTACTACTCAGGTGACATCGGCGATTATCTGGCCGTCAGAGCGGATGACGAGCATGATATCTACATCATCAAAGGCGACCTTCTCGACAAGTTCTACAAACCCAGGACAAACAGATAAGAAGATAAAAAAGAGGATGCCACAAGGCATCCTTTTTTGTTTGTGTCAACAGCGAAAACGCGTTTCCACTTTTTCAAAACCGGCGAACTATGATCAGATACCGTACTTATTCTTCAATTCAGCAGGCACTTCCTGATCACCCAGATAATTGTGTGCCTTCTCTATCAGCTCATCTACGGTATAGTGCTTAATGTATCCCGGTTTACATTCTCTTTCTGACACAAAAGAATATACAAAGAAGCGGTCTGTTCCTTCGTGATAACAGTAAGCATTTTCGATACTTGCGATCTCGATCCAGGTTTCTGCATCGAGAATGCATATCTGTTCTTCTGTCTGAATAAATAACTGGTTGTTCTTTTCATCAAAATATATTTCCATATCACCGGTTCCGTAAGCAGTGATAGGTACATGTTTTATCAGAGATCCATCATTGGAATCATATAATATAAGATAATCATCAGAGAGCAGATAAAGAATACCGTCTCTGAATTTGGCACCGTACCTTTGACTGCTTAAACAGTTAGTGCTGTACAGTTCTTTAAAGGATTCATCTGTTACGAAAAAGATGTTTCCGTCAGAGAAGAAAACACGAGAACCGTCATCTGATGCCGTTATAGTAATTTTCATACGTTTTTCCAAGGACCAGTCATCAGGAACATCCAATTCCTCGAATGTTTCAGAGTCAAGATCTCCCGCAAACAACCGGTTTCCTGCAGACACAAAGAACTTATTTATCTGCTCGACATATATTGGTTCGCCTAATAAAACAAAATCGAGGTTTTCTAAATCAAGAGGTTCGAATTCCTTGTGGTTTGAGCCGTCGGCTTTCCATACTTCCGCAGTTAATTGAGAATGCAATAAGTTGCAGTTTATTATCATGCCGTTGGACAAATCATCCTGATCGCTTAATTCTATGCCGGCATCTTCCACTCTTTCTTTATCAATATTGATCAAATAAGCATTGTTGCCGAAAAATCCGTAGATCTCATCATCAATGTTATAAAGTTCAAAATGTGACAGGTAACCGCCTTTGAATTCAACATCTTCAGAGAAAACAAGTTCTGTGGTGTTCATATCGATTACACTTACTCTGATAATATCAACATCATGCATTTTTGATGCAATGATAAGATTTTCCCCGTCATTACAGTATTTCTGATAACTTGTTCCGGTATAAAAACCGCCGTAAGCATCAATGGAACTCCATTCATCATCTTCAATTCCGTAGTTGTGGCAAACGATATCAGTACCATAATTGTAAGCTGTATAGATTTTGTCTGAGATTATAGCTTCACTAACAATATCACCCAGAACATTAATGGAAGCCATTATATTTGAATCAGAGCCGAGTGTAAGAATATATTCTCCGTGTCTGCAGATAAATTCCGGATTACCGTTTTTGTTGTGATCATTGACAGTAACTATAGAACTGCTGGTCTTGTAGTCGTTGATTATCGCTCCGGTGTTTTTGTCGGCGATAACAGCATGATTACCTACATGAAGCAGTACGGAATCACGGTCCGGAAGGTCAAAAGCACCAAAAGAAGTCATTACATCGGTGTAATCAAGGTCATAAGACCAGATCTGTTTCATTGATGTATCGAAACAGAAGAATTGCATATAACCAGTCTGAACATATGTAATATTGTTGCTGTATGCTATAGATGATGTAGATCCATCATTATCTGAAATCATGATAAGATGGTCATTGTCAACGAACTGAAGTTTTGAAAAGAGATATCCTTCAACCTCCTGACTGGCAAGTTTTCCTGTTTCCGTGTCAAGTAAAGTGATCTTATCTATTCCGTAAGATGTGGTGTTATCAACGAAAGCCAGTTTTTTACCGTCTGGAGATACAGTAAGGCGGTTGAAGTCTGTAAAAATGCCGTCTTGAACCTTATAAGTGTCCATAACTCTTCCGTCTTTTGCCGAAAGCTTTGCTAATTCTCCGTTGCCTATATCGAGATATACCGCGTGGTCAGCAAAAACTACCTCATCTTGTAAGAACGAATAATTTGAATCGCTTTGATATTTCCATACAAGCGACCCGCTCTCAACATGATAAGACTCGATACGATTGGCGAACACTATCAGAAGCTGAGCGTCTTCCAAAAAGAGGAGATCTACAGGTTTTTCGTTTGTGTTCAGATCCATTAGCAGCTGATTTGTATATGCATTCCAGCAGTAAACAATGCCTGCTGTATCAAATGAAGCAAGATATTTCTTGTTTTCTGAAAGAATGATATTACGAACATAACCCGTTGTCTTATAATTCCAGACAGAAGTATAGTTAAGGGTTCCTGTGAGTGATTCGTACGCACCCGTAGCATCTGTTATTGCACGCTGCGCTTCAGCCGTAACAGGCATCTGTTTCTGTGACTCGTTAGGAAGTGCAGCAAGAGCAAGCTGGAGAGCATCTGTTCTTTTGCCGTCTGCAAGAAGCTGTTCGGCTTCGTTTGACAGATAGAGAGACCGGCTCCTTAATGATGCCATGTAACTGTCGTTGATCTTCTTGGTCGTGTATCCGAGATAGGTTCCCAAACCAAGAAGCACAGCAAATGCGGCAGCCACGATCGCTGTTGCACGTCTTATGCGGTACTGTCTTCTTCTTCTCTGGAGCTCATCATAAGAGCACCCCAGAAGTGCTGATGCAAGACGCGGCAGTTCTTCCTTGTCGGCAGTCGACTTAGGAAGCCTGTAATCGCATGACAAAGGCTCGATCGGAACTTCGACAGTATGAGTCATGCCTGCATCATCAACATATTCCTTTTTTGTTGTGAGCAATTCCTCGGGGATAACCTCATAAGGCTCGCCGTTGCAAAGAACGGTCAGGACCTTATCCATCGTATGTGTCTTAAGGAAGGTATTGATCTCTCTTTTTACCCACATCGATTCCTTAGTGTTTGTGGAGCAGATTACGATGAGGTACTCGGCCTTTTCGAGAGCGTTGGTGATCGTCTCGGTCAGGTCGCTCGTGATAGGGAGCTCATCCTTGTCTCTGAAAATACGTGTGATCTTTTCGTGCTTGAGCTTTTTCTTTAGCTTGTGGGGCACATGGAAATGTTCGAGCTGCTTTTGTACGTGTTCTGCGATCTTAGAGTCGAGATCCGCATGTCTGTATGATATGAAAGCATTGTAAAAATCTATCATGGAGTCAGTACTCTCCTGTCGTTATTCCTTGCCGATATATTAACATAAAGCAATAAATAATATATTGACGATACCATTACGCTTTATGCTGATTACAGATAAATAAAGGAATATGTTGCATTGCGGATTTTCGGGAACAGACAACAAATTGAATTATTGACCAGGTTTTTGCCTATCTAAATCCACCCAAAAACATGGGCAAAAAAGTGGATTCTCGGAAAATACAGGTTTTTGAACAGCTTTTTGAGCCAGAAAACATAGGCAAAAACCTGTACAGTCAATTTCGAAGAAAAAGAGTTTTCTTATGACGGCTTATCAGGGTTTGATGACCGTCACCGTGCCCGATCCGCCGTCAACGGTAACGACATTTCCGGTCTTCAGAACGGTTGTCGCGTTGCGGCAGCCTACAACTGCGGGGATGCCGAATTCGCGTGCAACGATCGCCGCATGGGATAAGGGCGCGCCGATGTCGGTGACGATTGCGGATACTTTATGAAAGGCGACAGTCCAGCCGATGTTTGTTACACGGGTTACGAGGATCTCGCCATCCGCGAGTTCACCGATGTGATCGATATCTTCAATTACGCGCACTGTTCCCGTGACGACACCTGCGGCGCCGGCAAAGCCTTTAACGTCCGAAGACAGGTCTTCGTTAGAACTTCTGCCGCTGATATAAACATCGTTTCTTCTGTCCGGATCCTTAAGCCACAGATCCGCGTCAAAGCGCCCGATGACAAGATTCGGGAAAGCAGGGTAGGAGCAATACTTTCCGAAAGTCTGTTTACGGGCGGGAATATAAGACAGGACTGAAGTATCGCCCTTCAAAAGAGAGAACATTTCCTTATATCCGAGCATGAAGATGTCATCTCCCAGGCCGTTTAACCTGCCGGCCTTAAGGCAGTATTCCCTGAATACGCAGAAGATCCTTACGCCCTTGCTCCTGATGTCTTCCCTGAAATCATTTGCGTGAATGAACTTCGCGATCTCCTTGTCGATCCACTTGCTCTTTGAAGGATATTTCGACTTGAATTCTGCCAGTGCTTCCCTGAATGAAGCTTCCTGGTTTGCAAGGACCGAGCGGAGGCTCAAGCCGCCATCTCTTCTGCCATTCAGAAGGTTGTCGGGGAAGGCGGGGTCTTCATAAGGTCTGGGTTCCATGAGTTCCATCTCATTGGCGGAACGGTGGCCGCAGATCCTGATGTATTCTTCGCGCGTCATCTTTCCTTCGGCGACATCTTCCAGCAAAAGCACCGGCTTCATCGATGCGAGCACACCGACGCAGCCTGTTAAAAGGCGGTTTGCCATGTCTTCGCCTGCGATCTTCGAGATCTTTTTGCGCGTTCCGAAAAGAGGCACCAGTGACATTCCGCTTTCTGTCAGGATCGACGCAAGTCCGTCGTTAAGCTTTGGAATCAACACATCGTCCCAGTATTTCATGAGTGAAGCGTTATCGTTTATCTTTCTGATCTCAGCTATAAGTTCTTCCGATATATCATCTAAACGGAGCACCATATCATGCTTTTCCTTTTTGGAAAGCTTTGATTTGTTCTTCGGGAAAAGAAGATTCCAAAGATTACGTTTGAAGGCCTTCTTGTCAAAGGGCGATATGGGGATCTCAACGCCCGAAGGAATCCCGCCGACAAGGTCTTTTACGGTATCGTAAGCCTTTTCGGGAGTCTTGCCGAAAGCCACCATAAGAGAACACATGACAGAGATGTTCATGTATGCCTGGCCGTTGATGTTGTCGAGCCATTCAGGAAGCCCCAGGAACCCGTTGATCTTCTCCAGAACGCTGAAAGTCATGGGACTTACTGGCTTTGTGAAGATCTCGCCGACGTTGGTCTTGGTAAGGAGCTTATAGCCTGAGCGTGTTCCGTTGACGTCGTAATCTTTTACGGAGATCCTTTTCAAAGTCGTGATGGGACGTGCCTGCAGGATATAGACTCTGCCGCCTGATACAGCCCACTCGATATCCATCGGGACACCGTAAAATGAGCGGATCGCGAGTGAATATCTGCGAAGCGTCTTTGAAAAACGCTCCATCTCGGGATTGCCTTCGTATGAATATTCCAGTGCGCCTATTCTGAACTCTTCTGCATTCTCGCTTCCTGATACGAGTTTCTCACCTTCGCCGTGAACGTAATTGCCGACGATCTTATCGTCTTTTCCCGTGATGATGTCGGAGGTGAAGATAACGCCTGCAAACTCAGGTTTTACGAACTCCTGGATAACGATGCCGATGTCTCCGCCCGATATATCATTATGGGTTTTATATTCTTCAACTCGTTCGCTCTTTGCCGAATCCGCAACGTGTTTTACGGCATTCCTGATCTCCGGCACGATAACGTCAGTTAAGGTCTCATACTGACCTGCAAATGAGTTATTCTCGCCGTCTTCGCCTATCGCAGATGACCTGACGGCATAAGTCTTAAGCCTGTCCAGTTTGGCTATAATCCCGTTCAATTCTTCGGATGCTTCATCTGTCAGTTTTCCATCGCGAAAACCTTCCGCGGTGATGACGTATCCCATAGGAATATTCATCTTCAGGTTCTTCATCATGAGCGATAAGGATGCTGCCTTTCCGCCTGATACACTGAGCTTTCCTTCGGGTATCGTTCTTAAGTCAAATATGTATTTCATGTCATTCACCGAGAAGGAGGTCTATACGCATATCGATGTACTTTTTGAGTTCTTTTTCCTTATCGAGATCGATTCCGAAGTCTTTCTTAATGTCTTCTTTCCTGTATATGATCAGCTGCATCATTGAAGACATCTCGTAGGCGATGAGCCTGCACTCTTTGTCGGTCTTGCGGCCGGCATAATGTCTCTTCACATACGGGTAGCTGAAAGATTCTTTCGACAGATCCCTTGAAAAGAGAATGAAGCCTGTGATCGCTCTTGTGAATTTGGGATTATCCACAAGGCATTTTGCGACTATGAAATGAAGTTTTTTAAGAAGGTCCTTCGGCGGTATGTCTGACCGTATAAGTTCTGCAACTTCTGTCTCATTAAGGAAATCCATGTACTGCTTCTGGAAAGTCTGATAGATAAGGTTCTCTCTTGAACCGAAGCAGTAGTTGATCATGGAGGGTTTGGCACCCGCGCGCTCGGCGATCTGTCTGGAAGTTACATTGAGCGGATCGTCCGTCTCTTCCATCAGAGAGAATGTTGCATCGAGCAGTTTTTCCTTGGTAATGTTGAGTTTTTCGTCTTTTTGCATGTGGCGCCCCTTGATTATTAAACGCGTTCAATAACTACGATATCACATTCATTTGTGCGCTGCAACTGTTATAATCTTAGAGCTAATGAAGATGACATACCGTCGAACTAGGATTCAAACGGGGATAATGAACCGGTTTTCGGGAGGTGGAAAATGAAAACTTCAAAAGTAATCGCGGCCTTTATGGCAGCAGGCCTGTTCATATCTTCGACCGGATGTGCATCCGGCAGTGCCAAACAGAAGGCGGCCATGGAGGAAGTATCGGACTCCTATGTGTCGAAGGTCCTTGCAGGCAATGTCGGTATTTAAGGATACCAGGACCCTTGTTGCCAGGACAGTTGCGATGGTCAAAGAGATTTCTGAAGGAAAGGAAGTCACCATTAACGATACGACAAGATATTACAATGGAGTCAATTACTTAAGCGGTTATCTCTGTGATCCGGTATTTGTCGATAACTCAAATTACAAAGATATACTTATAACCAGCGGATACTACACGGCAGACATGCTGACATGACAGGAGATCAATATGGTAAGACATGTTATAGTCTGGACACTTAAGGATGAATATTCCGACAGTAAGAAAGAACAGATCAAAGCGGGAATCAAGGAAGGTTTGGAAGGCCTTAAAGGTAAGATCCCCGGCCTGATCGAAATAAAAGTAAATACCTCCGGGCTCGGCAGTTCGAGCGGCGATGCAATGCTCGATTCACTTTTCGAAAGCGCGGAAGCACTGAAGAACTATTCTTCAAATCCGGCACACGTTGAAGTTGCCACCACGAAGGTCAGACCGTTTGTAAAGGTCAGAAGCAGTTTCGACTATGAAGCGGCTGGTGAGTGACATGATAAAGAATATTGTGCTCGACATGGGAAATGTCCTTCTGGATTACAATCCCGAATTTGTCATGGATCAGTTCTGCTCTTCAGAAGAAGAGAAAGACATCATAAGGAAAGAACTTTTTAACGGCCCCGAGTGGCTCATGGCAGACAAGGGAGAGATTAAGGATAAAGACAGATTTGACCTTGTGAAAACAAGAGTCCCGGAAAAGTACCATGAAGCCCTTAAGAACTGCGCAGACAGATGGGATATCTGCATGGATCCGTTGGACGGAGCGGAAGACTTCTGCAGATATGCGAAAGATCACGGATACGGAGTCTATATCCTGTCGAATGCGAGCGACCTTTTCTACACTTATTTCCCGAAATTCATGCCCCTCGATTTTTTTGACGGCGTGTTCGTATCAGCTGACTATCTCATGCTCAAGCCGGATGTGAAGATCTACAGGACATTCCTTGAGAAATACGGACTTAACGGCAGCGAGTGCCTTTTTATCGACGACAGGGAAGACAATATAGCGGGTGCCGGAAAAGCTGGCATGAACACTTTCCGCTTCACGGGCAACCACAAAGAGATCATCGCCTATCTTGAAAACGGGCTCTCATAAAGCTTATTAATGCATGTGAAAAAGACTATAATATCTGAAGTAAAAAACTTGAATTGAAAGGAAGCATAACTATGGCAGGCATCGAGAAAGTATGTGAATTTTTGGACAAGACAAAGACTTATTATCTGGCAACAGTTGACGGCGATCAGCCGAGAGTAAGACCTTTCGGTACAGCACTCGTTTACGACGGAAAGCTCTACATCCAGACAGGTAAGGTCAAGCCCGTATCAAAGCAGCTGGCCGCAAATCCCAAGGCTGAGATCTGCGCTTTTGACGGTGAGACAGGCTCATGGCTCCGCGTATCCGGCGAACTTATCAACGACGATTCAAGAGACGTCAAGGTCGCTATGCTCGAAAAGCACCCTGAGCTCAAGATGATGTACAACCCTGACGACGACAACACTCAGGTCCTTTGTTTTAAGGATGCCACAGCCACATTCAGCTCATTCACGGCTGCACCTGAGACATTCAGTTTCTAAGGATTATTTATGATCCAGGATATCTTTCCGCACAAACTGGATAATCACTATTATCCGGACAGAAAACCGGCGCCTGAGAGTTTTGTCATTGCATTCCGCAAACAGGAAGTGCTGGTCAAAGGCGATATGTTCCCGCGCGTATCGGAACTTGCTTCCGGTGAGTCCGGATTGACATACCTTTTCGCGCTCGATGATGACTATTACTTTTTCCTTGATGCCGGCGATGAATCCTTCGCCGTTCCTGACGGGTATGAGTTCATAAATGTCCGCACATTCAGACGTTCGGGTACCGCTGAAAAGTACAGGGTATTCCTGGCTTACACGGCGCTTCAGCTCGCCAACTGGTACCGCGGCAACAGATACTGCGGCTGGTGCGGCAGGATGACTTCAAAAGATGATAAAGAGCGCGCACTCCGCTGCGAATGCGGCAATGTGATCTACCCCAGGATCGTTCCCGCGGTTATCGTGGGTGTTACGAACGGGGATAAGATCCTTGTCACCCAGTATAAGACGGGTTATGCGCATTATGCTCTCGTTGCAGGCTTCACGGAGATCGGTGAGACTCTGGAAGAGACCGTTCAGCGCGAAGTCATGGAGGAAGTTGGTTTGCGCGTCAAAAATATCCGCTACTACAAATCGCAGCCGTGGGGCATCGTTGACGATCTGCTCGTGGGTTTTTACTGCGATCTCGACGGTGACGGCACCATAAAGATGGACGAAGGCGAACTCAAGATCGCCGAGTGGCGCTCGAGAGAGGATGTCATTCTCCAGCCTGACAACTACAGTCTTACCAATGAGATGATGACAATGTTCAAAGAAGGCAAAGTCTGAAGGAACTGTTTTTATCGGGAGTTTTATCAGCCCGTTTTCGTTGAATTATAATTTTGGGAACGCACCGGTGCGTTTTTCTTTTCCCGATGATTTAAGATTCCGGTTGCCGGTTTTCGGAAAAAATGAGTTCAAATCGGCAATTTGAGGATGTTTTTTGCCGAAAATGCCTGCAACCAGTACTGAAATCGGCAAATTACTTCTCCGGTTGCCGATATTGAGCCTGATTACCATGAAAATCGGCAAATTTGCAGATGCAAGTTGCCGATTAAGAGCCTTTTTGCGAATGATGTGAAAAAACGCTTTAGCCGCGGACCTTTCCGGCAATAATGCAGACGATGAAGGCGGCGATGTCGGTGACGACGATCGTTGAGCCGACCGGTGTTCCGAGAAGGATGGATAGGATGATTCCGAAAAAGGCGCAGCATACTGAGATGACTGCCGAGCAGATCGTTACTGACCTGAAGCTCTTGAATATCCTCATTGCGGAAAGTGCCGGGAATATTACCAGCGCGGACACGAGAAGTGAGCCGACAAGGTTCATTGCGAGAACGATAATAACAGCGATGATCGTCGCGATAAGGAAGTTCAGAAGGTTTGCTCTGGTGCCGACCGCTTTTGCGAAGTTCTCATCGAATGTCACTGCAAAGAACCTGTTGTAGAATGCGATGAACAGGACGACAACGACGACCGACAAAACAATGCTCATGATGACTTCTGTGCGTGTAAGCGTAAGTATCTTCATGGAACCGAACAGTGTTGAGCAGACGTCGCCCGAGATATTCGATGATGTCGGGAAAAGATTCATCAGCAGATAGCCGACGGCAAGTGCGCCGACAGATATCATGGCGATTGCCGCATCACCTTTTATCTTGGCATTCTGACCCGTCCACAACAGCAGGATCGCGCATAGGATCGTGATGGGAAGAGTGAGTATCATCTTGTCCGCAAGTCCGACTACGGCAGCGATTGCCATTGCACCGAATGCTACGTGCGAGAGTCCGTCACCTATATAAGAGAATCTTTTCAGCACAAGGATAACTCCGAGCAGGGATGAGCAGAGTGCGATCAGCACGCCAACTATAAGCGCGTATCTTACGAAGGGATATGAGAGAGAATCTATCAGTGTATTAATGATGGTGACCACCTCCCTCAAGATATTTGCTGCCGGCAGGAGACTTCCTGTAGTCTTCCACGGTTCCGAAAAAGAATTCATTGCCGATGTGAAGAACGTGCTTTGCATATTTAACCGAGCATGCAATGTCATGTGAGATCATGATAACAGTGATGCCTTCGCTGTTGAGCTTATCGATAAGTTCATACATCTCGTTGGTTACGAGCGGATCCAGACCTGCAACGGGCTCATCCAGAAGGAGAAGTTTTTCCGTGGCGCAGAGAGCCCTTGCTAGTAGAACTCTTTGCTGTTGCCCGCCCGAAAGGTCACGGTAGCACCACTTTGCGAGATCGCTTATGCCGAGACGGGCCATGTTGTCCATGGCTCTTTTCTTTGCTTCCTTCGAATAGAAAAGGTGAAGCCCCAGGCTGTTCTGACAGCCGGAAAGGACCACCTCATAAACCGAGGCAGGGAAATCCTTCTGCACGATGGTCTGCTGGGGAAGATATCCGATCTTGGATGCTGTCAGGTCGTCGTTGTATTCGATTGTTCCGCCAAGTGGTTTCTGAAGGCGGAGAAGTGTTCTCATGAGCGTGGATTTGCCCGCACCGTTCTCACCGACGATGCAGAGATAGTCGCCCTTCTCGACACTGAAGCTCAGGTCTTCTGTGAGGGTGATATTCTCGTATCCGAGTTTAAGATTTTTGCAGGTGAGAAGATCCATATTTTACCTTAATGCCGCAGTAAGAACTTCGAGATTCTTTTCCATGAGAGACACATAAGTTACGCCCTTCGTGCTGTCCGAAGTAGTCGTACTCTGCATCGAATCCATTACGAGGATCTCCTGTGTGTTGGTCTCTGTGTTGTCGATCACCGTCTGCGCGATCTTCTGATCGGAGCTCTCTATTACCAGAACATAATCAAGGTGAAGATCGTTGATCTCGGCTGCCAGGAAGATAACCGTATCAAAACTTGCTTCTGTCTCAGCCGAGCATCCGGCAAAAGCTGCATAGTAGTTGAGATCATAATCGTCGACAAGATATCTGAAGGGGAATCTGTCGGCAAAAAGGAGAGTGTCCTTACTGCCGTTTGCAACAGCATCCTTATATCTGCCGTCGAGTTCATCAAGTGTCTTATTGTAGCTCTGGGCGTTGGCTTCATATGTTGCGGCATTCTCAGGATCCGCTTTTGCCATGGCATCTGCAATTCCGGTTACGAAAACCTGTGCATTACGGAGTGAGAGCCAGACATGCTCATCGTATTCAGTCTCTTCTTCATCTTCGCAAACATCTTCAGACTGCATCCCTTCGACGATCTCCTCTTCAACGGCCCTGCCGCCCAAAAGATCCATGAGGTTTACGACCTGCATATCCTTGTTAACCGCTTCTTTCAGCGCATCTTCGACCCACTCGTCAGATTCGCCTCCGACATATACGAAAACATCGCAGGAGGATATCTTTATGATGTCGCGTGCGGTCGGCTGGAAGCTGTGCATATCGGTACCGTTGTCGAGAAGAAGTGTAAGATCGATATCAGAGAGCTTTTCGCCGGCGATCGCTTTCGCCCAGTCGTATTCAGGGAAGATCGTTGTGACCACGCTGAGCTTATTGCCGGCTCTGCCGGTGTTTGCTGCCGCACATGAACATGCGCCGAGAGCTATAAGGCCGGCGAGAAGTGCGGACGCGGTTTTCTTCAGATTGAACAGTTTTTTTATTCTCATGATTACTCTTCTTTTTCTCAGGGTACGGAAAAGAATTATAAAAGTGGGGCATTTCAGTGTCAATATGAAATTGATTATCAATTTCACAATTTTGCAAATCGATACACTAACGATACACTGAACATGTAACATACTCTCAGACGGAGGTACTCATGTACAGGGTTTTGCTCGTCGAAGACGACAGTCAGATAAGAGAGGTCATCGGAGACTATTTCGGAAGGCGCGAGAAGATCGCGCTGGATCTTGCGCAGGACGGCAATACGGGCCTTTCCAAGATCCTTAATGAGGAATACGACCTGATAATCCTTGATGTCATGATGCCGGGCATAGACGGATTTGAACTCTGTAAGATCATCAGAAAGAGGTCGGATATTCCGGTCGTGTTCCTTACCGGCAAGGTCAGGGAAGAAGACGTTCTTTACGGTTATGAGCTTGGCGCCGACGATTACATCGTGAAGCCCTTTTCGATAGCGATACTGTACAGCAAGCTCATGGCCCTTCTGGAGAGGACTACGACCGTACACGAGGAGAGAAAGATCATCACAAGCGGAGAGATAACTATAGATCCTCTGAAGTTCGAAGTTACTGTCTCCGGCAGCGCGGTCGATCTTCCGCCGAAGGAATACCAGATCTTAAAGTACCTGATGGAGCATCCGGGTGTTGCGGTTACGAGAAGGCTTCTGCTTGCAGTTGCCTGGGGAGGAGATGATTTCATCTCCGAGCGTGTGATCGACAACCGGGTGAAGAATCTCCGCAAGCTGCTCCGCAAGGAAGGGTCGCGCATAAAGACGCTTATCGGAGTCGGCTACAGGTTTGACTGATCTTTAAAAAGCACGGGTCGTAAAGAGGCCGCAAATACGGGGAGAAAGTTACATGAAGAAGAAATCATATTTCAGTTTTGCAATCGGAAGAGTGATAGCCGGCATGATCTTAGGGGCGGTGCTGTTCTCTGCATTTAAGATGTATTTACGGAATACATATAATACTTCGATAGAAGCCGGTTTTGATGATATTTTCGGAAAGTACAAGAATATGGTCACAAGATACGATGCCGGTGAGCTGGATGTGACATTTATCGATATAATTTCCAATTTGTATTCTTCGGATTACATGCGTTTAGCGAAGATCAATGAGGACGGGAGTTTCGACATCTTTTTCGAGACAGACTACGACGTAGTCCCTGTTGAGAGAAGCATCCATGACTGGGTCTATCTGACGGATAACGAAGATCTTCTTGCTATCGGACAAAGAACCGATACCATTAACAATTCGGATTGGACCATTTGTTACAAGACAAGCGAAGAAATACACATGATTGACAGCAAAAACTACTGTCAGGGCAAGTATTTTGATAACAGCTGGAATGTCGCGAGTATATACGCATATAAATATAATAACAGTCAGTTTTTATTCAAAGAGTGTGTTGATGCCAGTGGAGCGCTGCTGTCACGTCTGCCTTTCATTGAGTCATATTATGAGGATGGTAATTCGTTCCATATAGGCAAAATGGGCATGTATGATGCTTATATGAATAATGTTTCTTACGGACAAAACCTGGATTTTACCGATCCTTCTAAATCCAATCTGTATAATACGCTGGATGAGAAAGAGAGTCTCGATTTTCAAAACTCCGTTTATTTCAGAACTGCCAGGCCGGATGCGTTCCTGCAACAGAACGGGGATATATTTCTTGCTGAGAACATCAGTGTACTTGAGAAGTTCTATAATGACAGAGACATCAGGGTGCAAAAACAGGTCGGTGAAGATATCAGTTTCTGTACAAGCATGTCGGATAAAGGCCATAATACCATTGGCAGACTTGCCGTCATTGAGATAAACGGACAAAAGTATCTGGTTGAATCCGTTTATACCACTCTCAATTACAGGGACTATTTCAAGCCGGTATTTCTGATAGCCGGAATCGTACTTCTGATATTCTCCGTCGGAATTCCCTGTCTTACGGCGATCAGACCATATTCGCAGTATAAGAAGGCATATGAGAATAACAGATTCAAGAATAATCTCATAGATTCCCTGGCCCATAACCTGAAGACACCTCTGCAGATACTCGGAGGCTATGCCGAAAACCTGAAAGATGTCAGTGATGCTGCCGAAAAGGATCACTACGCAGATCAGATCCTTGCAAAAACACAGGAGATGAATGCCGATATCGAGTCGATACTAAAGGCGGCCGATAAAACATCAATCATCCTCACGAGAACATCTGCCCGCAAGATCTTCGAGGAGGCCGCCAAAAAGGCCGGCACTGACATAGACATCAAAGGGGACAGGGAGATAAAGGCCGACAGGGATTATTTCCTGTCAGCTGCCTTCAACCTGATCGACAACGCTGCAAAATATAAGACCGGTGATTCCGGGATCGAAGTCTCGATCCTGCCGAAAGATATCACCGTCAGGAACAGGACGGATAAAGATAAGTTCACACCCGGAACCGGCCTTGCGATCGCCGGAAGGATAATCGAACAGCACGGCTTAAGGCTTATGACTGATCTTAAGGACGGGGTTTTCGAAGCCAGGATCACAAAGAAATAACGATAATCAGGAAAGGCTGTCTCAGTTAGAGACAGTCTTTTTCACACAATGTGTTACAATATCGGTTGACTTTATTTTTTTCACGGGGTAAGAAACATGAAAAAAACAACCGGTCTTATAGTACTATTGGTTATTTTCGTTATCTTTTTCGGAGCGGTCACATTCTTTATGAGAGATCTCCTTTTCGGAAATGTCGCAGCGACATATGAAGAGGCAGAGCCGAACTACAAATCTTATTCTGACAAGTGGATCTCATACGAAGCCGTTGCGTGCCTTGGCTGCTATGCAGAGGAGACAGAGTCTTATAATTTCATTCCGACAGGTCATACATACTATTACATGATCTGGATGTCTGACGGATCCATCATGCCACTGACGGTTTCAAGCAAGAAGGACAGAGAATACTTGGATCAGCTTACAGATGCCACATATGATTATATTGACGGCAAGACAAAAATGATCGAGATGGAGCCCAGAACATTTATCGGCACTGTCGAGACCCAGAAGAGCGAAGCTTCACAGTACTACCGTGAGATGCTCAATTACATGGAGATCTATGAATCTGACGGATGGGTCATAAGAAGCGTTCTCCTGGATTGTTCCGGTTCCAAGACCACATATCTCATCGTCTGGAGTGTTGTTATGCTTATTCCAGTTGCCCTGGTCTTTGCCATGGTAAGCTCCGCGAAAAAGGAGAAGCGCAGGCTGGACAATCCGGAGATGGATTACCTGCCGAGATAAAAGAGATTACCTGCCGGGATAAAAGCGGATTACCTGCCGGGATAAAAGAGGATTACCTGCCGAGATAAAAGCGGATTATCTGCCGGGATAAATGCGGTCGTATCTTATTTGTATCAGAAATTGCATTTTCAGATACAAAACAGAGCACAAAGGCTTTCTTGTGCATAAATTTGTACCAAAAAACGATTATTTTGATACAAAACAGGTACGGTAACAAATATCATCTCATTTTCCGTAAAACGAATAAGTGCTGCCTCATCCCGAGACAGCACTTTCTGTTTGTATTGATTTAAAACTCCGGAAGATTACTCTTCGCTGCCCTGCTGTGCAGCAGAAGACTGGGCTGCAGCCATATCGGCATAAGGGCCTGCATACGGGTTGACGTTGGGATCAGCCTGTACGGGAGCCTTCTGGTTTGCCCTGTACTCGAAGAAATAATTGACGATGGGGACGATGAGTCTTGCGTTAGGTTCATTAAGCGAGCAGTGGAATACAGCCTTCTTCTCGTCTCTGACATAGATCTGGGCCATATTGTTGGCGTAACCGCTGGTGTTAACTGCGCGGTCGAAGTTGCTTCTGTCGATTACGATAGTCTTCTTGCGCTTTTCATAAGTGATCTGGTCCTTGGTGATAACGAGGCCGCAGATATTTGCCGTGGCGCCGTTCTCGATCCTGTTGATGAGACGCTCGCCTACGCTTCTTACAACGATATCGTAGAACGGGGGAGCAACAACATCGAACTCTTCCTTGATGCGCTTATAAGTACCGATGCCGTAGCCGGAATAGCCGTGGCGTCTGAACTTGTGCTTTGTTCCGTCGTATGTTGTGAAGTTGAAATCATATTCAAATGATTTACTGAAATAGAAGTAGATCATTGAAGACGAATTGAGTGCTGATGACTGAACAACTGCGATATCATCGTATTTGATCACGTCGCCGTTGATGTCCACATATGTGTCATAGAAAGTGATCTGCTTACGGCCCTTATCGTAGGGGACGATGCGTAATTTGTTGCCTGTCTGGGCAGAAGGCTGAGCCTGGTTCTCCATTTTTCTATCCTCCGGGAAAGTGTTTTGCACATTTATGAAGTCTACATTTTTCAGCAAGTTTTATCAACAATGTTTTATTTTTCACTCCGTTAACACACTGTTCACCTCACTCCGCTTGATTTTGGATCCGGTCTGAAATATTCTTTCTTATGAAATTTCAGACAAGTTTCGGAGGAATAAGAAATGGGAAGTTTAAGAGACGATTGGAAAGAGACAGGCAAGGATCTGGGCGGAGCTTTCAAGCAGCTCGGAAAGTCCATTGTGAAGTCCGGTGCCACGGTTGTCGACAAGGCAAGTGACTGGGCCGAGAGAGACGATGCCAAAGAAGCAGCCAAAAAAGAAGCCGAGGTCATGAAGACCGTTGAGGAGAGGGAAGCGAACAAGGTTATCTGCCCCCACTGCAAAGCTGAGATCGCCAATGCGGAAGCCTTCTGTCCCAAGTGCGGCGGCAAGCTCTCTGAGTAATACGGATCAGAACGGTAGAATTAGCCTTGATTAACTCGTTTTCGGGCCTTGCGAAAATCATTTGACCGAACAAGGCTCTTTAATATGGAAATCTTCTGTTAATTACTCATACTTTTACCGATTTTGCGGTTGAGTTTTGACAAAAAGATTGTAAGATTATAACGTCAATAAAAATATCAGGAGGATATATATATGTCTTTAGTAACAACGACTGAGATGTTTAAGAAGGCTTATGACGGCGGTTATGCTATTGGTGCTTTCAACGTAAACAACATGGAAATCGTTCAGGGAATCACAGAAGCAGCAGGTGAGCTCAAGAGCCCTGTTATTCTTCAGGTTTCAAAGGGCGCAAGAGCTTATGCTAACCACACATACCTTGTAAAGCTCGTTGAGGCTGCAGTTATTGAGAATCCTGACATCCCGATCGCTCTTCACCTTGACCACGGTGATACATTCGAGCTTTGTAAGTCATGCATCGACGGCGGATTCACATCTGTCATGATCGACGCTTCTTCAAAGCCTTTCGAGGAAAACATCGCACTCACAAAGCAGGTTGTTGAGTATGCTCACGACCACGGCGTAGTTGTTGAGGCTGAGCTTGGTACTCTCGCCGGTATCGAGGATGAGGTTGTTGTTGAGTCTGGTCACGAGAGCTACACAAGACCTGAAGAGGTTGAGGAATTCGTTTCCAGAACAGGCTGCGACTCACTTGCTATCGCTATCGGTACATCACACGGCGCTTACAAGTTCACAGCTGCTCAGTGCACAAGAAATGCTGACGGCATCCTTGTACCTCCGCCGCTCCGTTTCGACGTTCTCGAAGAGTGCATCAAGAGACTCCCTGGTTTCCCGATCGTTCTTCACGGTTCTTCTTCCGTACCTCAGGAATTCGTTAAGATGGTTAACGAGTACGGCGGAAATATGCCTGATGCAGTCGGTATCCCTGAGGAGCAGCTCCGTAAGGCTGCTACACTCGCTGTTTGCAAGATCAACATCGACTCCGATATCCGTCTTGCTATGACAGCTAACATCCGTAAGTATTTCGTTGAGCACCCTGATCACTTCGATCCCCGTCAGTACCTTAAGCCCGCTCGTCAGGCAGTTAAGGACATGGTTGCTCACAAGATTAAGTACGTTCTCGGTTCAGACGGTAAGGCTTGATCTTAAAGCTTAACATTTAAAGTAACTGATATCAGACCGCTTCCGGAGTTTCCGGGGGCGGTCTTTAGTACCATAGAAAGTGTAATTGTTAGAGAGTAATTAACTCCGACAGTTGCACTTTTCTTATAATTAGGGGAGTAATTGGCCTGACGTGCGGTCTTTTGGATCTTGCATCCGTCAA
>Ga0326512_10001296_pt1 | contig 19619 bp, 22 predicted proteins | sample 1_2617_0518_D_FD_203652 | JGI IMG/M metagenome (GOLD analysis project Ga0326512, IMG submission 203652) | Bovine rumen microbial communities from UC Davis, California, United States - 1_2617_0518 | ecosystem: Host-associated > Mammals > Digestive system > Stomach > Rumen | place: USA... | reverse complement strand
CCGTTGCGGATTCCGAAGCGCTGTACTTGGCAACGCCGCTGTCGTTTCCGCCTGCGGCGAGCTTCGCCCAGTCGTGATCTTCTCCGTCCACCACGCGCACCAGCACGGACCCGTCCTGAATCGTGGCCGGATCAATGCCGAAGCGCGGTGCATTGTCCCGGATGTACTGCATGTACTCCGCGTTTCTTCCGATCTGCTGGGAATAGGCAATGCCGCTGGTTCTTCCATTTCCGCTGATGACAACGCCGTCGCTGCGGACAACCGGAGCGCCCGTGCTTGCCGTTCCGCTCCATTCCAGTTCTTCCGGATTGAGCGCCGCGCCGATGTCCCGGACCTGCGCCTGAGACGTCTCGCGGGTTCTGTCTCTCGGCTGCAGTTCCGCAGGATAATTCGGGTTCGGCGTTCCGTCTACGCCGTGGCTTGGGATCAGCTCGCTTGCCGGAATGACCGCATAGTGAAACGGGACTCTGTCCTTCCCGATCTTGACGCTTCCGCCGCCTCCGTACTGTCCGCCCGGAAGCGTTGGCCCCTCATACGGGGTGTTGTTCGCCGTCGGTCCGCTGCTGGCCGGAGCCTGAACCGGAGCCTGCGCCGCTGCCGGCTGCGGGTTTGCCCCCTGCCCTTCCAGGGCTGCCGTCTGGCTTTGGGCCATCTCGGCTGCCTGTTCCGGTGTAACCTGAGAAGATACGCCTGTATCTTGATTGTTTACATTTTCCGGAGCCGGGGCGGCGTTCTGGTTCTGTCCATCAATCGCCGCGTTCTGGGAAGCTGCGGCTTCCTGGTTCCACGCCGCATTGGTTCCCGCTCTGGCCGCGGCCTGCAGGTCCGCCGCCTCCGTCGCCTGAGCTTCTGCGTCCTTCAGATTGATAACGGCCTGATCGTCCGTGTTTGCCATTGCTGCAGCTTTGATGTCATCCATCGTTCCGCCGTTGGCCAGAACGTCTGCTGCTTCCATAGACTCGTCTGCAATGGCCTGCATTCTCTTTGTGTTGATGGTTTCGCCGCCGAGCGCCAGGTTGAAGATGACGCCGACACCATAGGCAATAGCGGCTTCCTGCTTTGTTTCTGCCCAGTCCATCTGTGCTTCGGGGTCAAGTCCAAGTACACGGTCGCCGAGGAAGTTCATGTATTTTTCAAGGCCTTCTTCCAACGGTTCGGAGTTCGTTGCCGCTCTGACAAATCGCTGTGCGCCCGCAGGCAGCTTTGAGATTACTCTTTCTGTGAGGTCACCGAAGAGGGTTCTGCCGTAAGCTGCTTCTGCACGACCGAAAACTTTCTCGCTGAAAAACGCCGAAAGCCCGCCGAGCATAGCCGCCGCGCCGATAGCTTCCGGGGAGTTGTTGTCTCTTTCGCTCTGTTCAAGAGCTTTGTCGCCAGCCGCTGACGCATACATCCTCGTAGAGCCCATGCCCGGAATCAGCGCGTTTTCGGCGACATCGAGGAAAATGTCAGCGGTTCCGCGTCCGACATTGGCGAGGTATTTTTCAACTTCGCTCAGGTCTGCCGTTGCGTCATCCCACTGTCGGTCTGATTCGCTCTTCATCCCCTGGGCAGATTCCAGAAGCACGCCCGCCGCGTCACCGAGGACGGTTCCGTTCTCCCCGTTCTCGTTGGCCCGCTGCTGTGCTTCGTCGATCTGCGCCTGAAGCGCTTCGGATTCTTCCCTGTATTTTTGGTCGCCCGTGGTCAGGAGATTCTGATCTGCGATGAATTTCTGCTGCGTCAGTTCCCGGATTTCGTCGTTGTCGTAGAACATGGAGTCCACCGCGTACATGCCGCCTGCGACACCCGCCATGGTCACCGCTCCGCGTCCGCCGAGCCAGCTTTCCGTCGCATCCGCCGCCCGGTCCTCCGGCATCATCCCTGCATAGACTTCCCGGCCCGCTTCCCGGTTCTCCGTCTTGACCGCTTCCGCCAGTTCGTCCCGCTTTTCCGCAACAGGCGCAAAGGCCGCTGCGCTCAGGGGGTCCGTTGCCCATCCGGAATACATCTGGTCTTCCGCCGCCGCCTGCTGATAGGCTTTCTGCGTGTCGGTCAATTCGCCTTGCTCCGCCCGCTCCGGTCTTTCAAACAGGCTCGTGAAGGAATCCCAGAGTTTCCCGGCCTTGCTGCGGTTCTCCCGCTTCTCATCGTCTTTGAGTTGGATGTTCAGGGACTTTTCCAGATCGGCCCAGAGTTTTGCGTCCTTCTCCGTCTCGGCGCTTTCTCCGAACTGCTTGGCTTTGGCCAGCATCTCCTTTGTGGCGTCGGAGCTGTATTCCCCACCGGTTAGGTAGGTTTGTATTTCTTTCTGCGCTCTGGTGCTCTCACTGTCGCCGATTCCGCCCGCAATGTCGTTGGCGTAGGACCAGATTTCCTTCCACGCCTCTTCCATGCTGTGCTCTTCGCCGTTTTCGTCGGTGTATCGGAGGTCGTGATCTTTGGCCCACTTTCCGTAAATCTGCGCGTCCGTCATCCACGTCATGGCGTCGGAAACGCGGTCTTCCTCGCTGGCGTACTGGCCGTTGATGGTGTTCCAGAAATTCCCCGCCTGGAAGTAGTTGCGGTCTGAGCTCAGGGACATGGCCCGGTCGTAATAGCTCTTGTCCACGCCTTCGTCCGGTTCGTAGAAGTGGAAGCTCCGGTCCGGATCATCCGCCGCAAAGCCCAGCGCGTTCAGTTTCGCCTGCCGCTCCGGGTTTTCCTCGTCCCAGTGGTTGACGATGCTTGTGGTGTTGCCCCATTCATACGGGTTCTTCCCGACCCACGCCGGGGAGACTGCTGGGCCCGTTCCGCTGCCGGATTCGCTCCCGCCTCTGTGGGACGGGGTGTATTTTGTTACCGGTCCCCGGTCCGCCGCGGCTGCACGGTCCGCGCTAGCTGCGGCATGAGCGGAAGAATCTCTTGACCCTCCGCCCGAAGACCTGGAAGGAGCCTGCGAACTCTGCTGACTCGAAGAACCGGAAGAGGAACTGCTCTCCGGTGCCTGTCCGACGCTCTCTTCTTTTTTGTATGCCATTGCTTACCCTCCTGTCAGCCTCCGCCGCTGGTGTTTCCTCCACCGCTGCCGCCTGTCGGCATACCGCCTACGGCATACGGGTTATACCACTGATAGTCATTTCCGCCGCTGGCTTTAACGTCCGGGGCGTTTCTGCCCGTTATTTCCTTGTACCGCTTGGCGTCGATGACGCCGGTGTTGTAGGCCAGCTCCGGATTTGTGCCAATCCAGAACTGCTGCATGGTTCGGGCCTGCCCAGGTCCGTACAGATATTCATAGCCCGTGAAGTTCCCAAAGGCCGCCATGGCCTCTGCGTTCTTGTCAAGCCATGCGTTCTGACTGTTGTAATCGTCCAGAAGCGCCGCCGCCTGGCTGTAATCCCGGTTGGCAAGCGCCGCCTGAACCCGTCCGTTATAATCGTTTGTCAGCAGCGCCTTCTGTCTCGCGCTTTCCGCCTCTGCCGCCTGCTGCTGTGCGGCAAGTCGCCCTGCCGCTGTGGCCGCGCCTCTGCCGAGCATAAGGGACTGCTGGGAGCCTGCCTGCCGGTTCAGGCCCCGCACGTCGGCATAGCGGTCCATGCCCGCCCCGGTCCGTGCCGCCTGGGTTCCCAGATCCTCGCGGGCAAAGGCATACTGCCCCTGGCTCGCTGCCGTCTGGGCGTCCTGCGCGGCCAGATTCTGCTGCAGGCCCTGGCCGAGTTCCTGCGTCTGGGTGTTCAGGGAACTGTCGAAAGCGTTCTGGATATTTCCCTGTGACGCCTGCTTCCGCTGCTCGAAGGCCGTTCGGAACTGGTTCGGGTCCTGGGCCGTTGTCTTCATTTCTGCCGCCGTGGTCACGGTCTGCGGTGCTTCGATGGCTATATTTTTCTTTGCTTCCTCTGCCATGGTCCCTGCCCTCACTGATAGATCGTGCGGTACTTTCCGCCGATGACCGCGTTCTTGTTGGTGAGTTTCTTATAGTCCTCTTTGGAGATCATGCCGCTCCGGAAGGCCGCGTCCGGGTTCTGCGCAATCCAGACGTTTCGCATCTGATCCGCCTGGGCGTCCCCGTAGAGCTGCCGGTACATATCGAAGTTCCCGTATGCCGCCATCGCCGCCGCCTGGGTGTCCATCCGGTTCTGGTTGTTGTTGTAATTCTCGATCAGCGACTGGTTCCGCTTCGCTTCCGTCTCCGCCCTGGCGTTGGCCAGTGCCGCGTTATAGTCGTTCGTCAGCTTGACCATGTTCTGGTTGGCTTCGGTCACGGCTCCGGCCTCCTGCCCTCTCAGCGCCCCGTAGTTCGTCAGGTACTGATTCCGCAGCGCGTTCTGCTGCTGCTGTCCCGTCCCGCTGGCAAGCCCGCTGGTCATGGCGTTGAGATTGGCGTTTCGCCTCGCCTTCTCGTACTGCCCGGCCAGGGTGTTGGCCTGCAGCTGGTACTGCGGCGCAATGGCCTTCGCCGCCGTCTGGGCGTCGGACATGCTCCGCTCATACGTCGATTTCAGCCCCGCCGTCTGGGCGTCATACTGTTTGTTGTAAACGTCGTTGACCTGCGCGGCTGATTCGTTCTGCCGCTGCGCAAAGGTTTCCTGTAAAGATGCCATTTCGTTCACCTCACTTGGCGTACCCGGTCTGTCTGACCCGGAACTCAATATCCGTCACCGTGACGGCAGGCTGTTTTTCCTCCACCGTCAGAATCAGGTGATAAAACACAAACTTCTTGGCCTTGAGCTTCGTCTTCGTCATGAAGGGCTGGCCGCTGATCTTGGCCTTTTCCGAGGAAACCACCTTCTCTTTGAAAGTGTCCTTCCGGTCCGTGATGACGCAGACATTCACACTGGTTCCGCTCTCCGGCTTCAGGCCGACCCACATAGCCGAGGAATATTTCCGCATGTTGGCCGCGCCGAAATCCATCGCGCCCGATACCCATTCCGCCGTGATCGGATAGCCCATGTCCCCCCGCGCCTCATAGCTCAGTCTCGCAATCAGGCCGTAGGACGTGCCGTAAATCACTTCGCCGCGGAAATTGCACATGGCCACCGCGTCGATTCCCTCGTACCGATACCAGGTGTCTGTGGCATAGTTCCAGACCAGCGTGACCTTGTTCTCGCTCAGATACCACTCCTGCCCGTCGTTGTCGTCCCACATACAGGCTTTGCTCAGGTCAATTTCCTTGATGCTTCTCTGGATCCGGTCGGAAATTCTCCGCGCCTGCCGCTCGTCCCTTGAGAGCGTGGACGTGTAGTAGCTGGAATTGATCCAGTGGTACAGCTCCCGCTCCGAGCAGGTCACGGGGTTGTTGTCCACAAGCCGCACCTGCCCAGGCGCTACATTGCCCTTGTCCCGGTTCACCGGCGTGCAGTACAGCGCAATCGTGCTGTTCCCGCTGGCAAGCTCCATGTTGCCCTGCGTGATGGCCCAGGTGGAATCTGTCTTGTAGCACACCAGATCCCCGTAATGACGGATCATGGACGTCAGAGGCGTGTTGCTGTCGCCGACGTGGACCTCGTACTGGTCCGGGAAATAGTCCGCCCGCGGCATCCCGTCATAGTCCATCCCCGTATACAGCGCACGGTTCGTCCCGTCGCCGTACACAAAAACCATGTTGTCCGTCGGTCCGGAAAAGAGCTCCGCGAAGCGGTTCCCCGTTACCTGTGCCCGGTAATCCGTCTCCGTCTCGATGTAATACTGAATCTCGTAGCTGTTGACGCCCTTGCCGGGAACGGTCGTGAACGTCACCTGTCCCGCTGCCTCGTCCACGGTATAGTCTGCCGCCGGGACCGGATCCCCCGTCGCCAGGTCCTTCACATGGCAGCCCGCGTTCCAGGTGATTCCCGTCTCCGGCAGCTGGAAGGTGCTTCTCTGCCCGTCCGGAGAAATCCAGACCCGCCTGTAATTGGTCAGGCGGTTGACGTATTCGCCGGAAATCTCCCCGCTTTCCGACTCCCCTTCCGGATTGATCGCCGGGCTGATGGTGTAGGCCACAATCGGGATGTACCCCGCCACCGGGTTAAAGTCCGTCCCGTCATAGACGTAATACTCGTGACCGTTGAGGATGTACACGTTCCCGCCGAAGGGCTGGAACGTCACCGGTCCGTCCGTCACGATGTCTCCGATGGCCGTTCGGATCATCCGTTCGCTGTCCTCGTCGTAGAGGCTCCACACCTTCCCGTTGCAGGCAGCAAGGAGCATCTGCTTTCCCTTCACCAGGCCCGACCACAGCCCCCAGATTCGGTCACTGTCGCCTTCGCCCAGCACCGGCTTCGTCTCCACCAGATACCCGCCGAGCCAGAGCTTTCCCCGGTCGGTGTAAAGCGAGTTCTGGTTGAGCGCATAGGGCAGCTCGTCATACCGGATGTAGAGAAAGTCCCCGTCCGAAAGCCCGTCCAGTGCTTCCCGCAGTTCGCTGATCGTCATTCTCGCCGGAGCGCTGGGAATCTTCAGCACGCCGTTTTCGATGGTGACGCCCGAATCCTCCGGAAACCGCAGAACGCCGTTTTTGACGGTCCCGACTTCCGTGAGCAGGACGCCGTTCACCGCGCCGCTCCCCGTGCCCGAGAGAGTGACTGCCCCCGGCTTCAGGTCTGCCGACGCGCTCTGATAGACAAGCACTTCGTCCGGCTCTTCCACGTCCGTCAGTTCCTCAAGCCGTCCCGAGACCATCAGTTCATACTGCGTGCAGAGCCCCGCCACGAATGCCGTCCCGGGCCTGCGCTTGAGGTTGCCGTCTCTGGTGATTTTCCAGTTCACCATCTTGGACGCTTCCCCCAGCTTCAGTCTGGTGTCGCCGTCCGGGGCCTCGTTCAGTCCGCCCCATTTCTTGAGGCTGTAGATTTTCTCGTTGCTTACGCCGCCGACTGTCGCCATCCCGGTCCCCTCTCAACACGCCTCAGCGCCTCGCCCAGTTCCTTGAATCCCGTGGTTCTCTTCTCCGCTGTGGCGCTGGTTTCCACCGCGTCCCCGGCTCCGCCGCCCGGAGCGGGTACTCCCTGGGAAGCTCCGCCGCCCTGGGCCTGCTGGGCTTCGACCTGTGCCATCTGCTGCTGCAGCATCATCTGTTGCATTTCTTCCTGCTGCTTCATCTGCTCCTTGAGCTCCGCGATCAGCTCAAGACGTCTCGTCACATGGCCGTCCGGTACACGTTCCAGGAACTGAACGCCGTTGATCACGCCTCTGTCAAGCAGGTTGCTCAGCGTCTCCATGCTGGCGATCTCGCTGTAATAGCTGCTCGCGCCCGCATCGATCTGGATATTCATTTCATGGTCGCGCAGACTTCCGAAGTCGAAGTCCACCGGCACCATATCCGGAATCTCCATCTGCGGCTGTCCGGCCTGCTGCGCCAGCATATTCGCCTGCTCAAACATGGCCCGCATCTCGTCGGTCATGGCCATGTCCACCGTCCGCTTGCCGTAGTACACCGTCATGAACTCAAGCCAGATTCTGCCCTGGTCCTCGTCCTGGTCATAGGCGTTCTGCTGCGTCACGACGTGCGGGGTGCTCGATGCTTTCTGTAGCGCCAGCACCGCCGACGTGTTGTAGGCCTTGCCTTCGCCGAGGGCCGCTTCCGTAGCGCCCAGGGTTTCCTGCGTGGTGTTGATGGCTGCCGTGATGTACTGGAACACCTGCGGATGGATGGCAGGCGGGTCAATGGCCTTGATGGCCCCTTCCACATTGCCCGTCACCGGAATTGCCGCGCCCACGCGGTTGTCGATGTGGGCAATCCTCGTCTTGTCATAGACGTATTTCCCGAAAGCGCTGCGGTACATGTTGAGCGAGCTCATGGCCCAGATCTTGTTGACGAAAATCTGGTTTGGCAGCAGGCCAGTGAGCATGGCCTGGCCGTGATAGCTCTCGTCCACATAGTCCCAGCTCAGCCACACCAGCGGATAAAGCCGCAGGTTCGTGTTGTAGGGTTTGCGGATCATGACGCTCTGTGTAAACTCGCAGGCCCAGACTTCGCCCTTCTCGTCATCCTTCCACATGAGGGTGACGCAGGTCACTTTGTTGTCCGTCCGCTTGCTGCTGTCGATGGCCTCCTGGTTCGCCCCGTCATCCGGGAGAATCTGCCGCCAGTCTTCCGCGTCGTTTTCCACCGCCCGCTTTCTGGCCGCCCGAACCATGTCCCGCTTCTCAATCATAATCCACGGCTGCGTCTGCACCTGTGCGTCGTTGGGATTGCCGAAAAAGACTCTGGTGTTTTTCAGGATCTCCGTCCGGATTCTGCCCTTCTGGCCCTTGCCCGCCGGGGCGTCCGCGTCCCACCAGGTGTACATGCAGCCGTCCCCTCTCACCGCCGCGTCCCGAACGAAAATCTTTTGAAGCCTGGAAAACTTCACCTGTTCCAGAAGCCGGGAAAATTCCTCGTTCACGATACGCACCGGGTCGATCAGCTCTTTTTCATTCGGCGCGGCTTCCAGCGGCGTTGCCGTCATCCGCACATCGTCCGAGACAATGGACGCAACCGTGTGGCCCACGGTCCGCTTGAGAAAGTTGAACTGCGGCGTCGGCAGGCCGTTGGCCTGAATCCCTTCCCACTGTTTGCCGATATAGAAGTTCTCGTTGGCCTTGACCGTCTCCTGCAGGTTCAGCTTCGTGTTGTGGTCCACGCTCTCGTTATAGTGCCGCCAGCCCCAGAGCACATCCGGCTCGTTCTTCCCATCGAAAAGCCCAAGCTCTTCGATCTGTTTTTTCTTACTCATCGATCTTCACTCCCGCGGCTTTGGCTTTGTTCAGATCATAGCCCAGGATGCCCGCCACCATGGCGTTCCATTCCTGTTCCGCCCTGACTCTGGTTTCCAGTTCGTCGTTGAGCTGGCTCATCAGCACCTCACGCCGCAGCCGCTCTTCCTTCACGTCCTCCGGGATCAGATTGCGGACCTTTTCCACTTCGTCGCGGATGGCCCTGTCCTCGTCCTTGAGATTCTTCACAATCTCGTTCAGGGCGTTCAGAGCGATCCGCATTGCCCTGATATCGTCTCCGTGACTCTGAAAGACCTCATTGGCCGTGTTTAACGCTCGATGTGCAAAATCTTCCGCCGCCTCGGCTCTTTTATTGGCCTTCAAAGCGAAGGCCGCACAGAGGATGCAGAAGGCCACAGCGGCAATCGCCAGCATCGTCATTCCTGTCATGATTTCCCTCCCTATGCGGCGCCTAAATAGTCCGGTCCCGGCTCCCCGCCGCACATAAAGCTCTCATAGTTTTCTTCCTTCTCTTCCAGCAGGTCCTCAAAGGTCCGTCTCGGTTTGGTCTCCGGAGCCTCCGTCGGGAGAATCCTGCTGACACAGAAACCTCTCACCGCGTCCACCGTGTGGGTGATCTCGTGCGGGTCCTTGGCGCAGTCGTTGGGGTTGTTGTCATCCGCCTGAATCTCTTCAATGTCCTTGATGACTTTCCCCAGGTCCGAGAAGAACATCAGGCCCGGCATCGTGGCCGGAACCTGTCCTTCCGGAAACAGGCCCCTCACAAACGGATCCTTCAGCGGCAGAGGTGCCATCATGCTTTTCATGGCCATGTGGCCCTGCACTCTGTCTCGCGGGCTCTGCACAATCATCAGGCCGTTCATCAGAAACTGGTCCGCCATCGTTTTCCCGCTCTCTTTGGTCCTGCTCCACATATCCCACGGGGCATAGGTGACTTCGATTTTCTCGTAGGCTGGGCTGTTCCGCAGGCAGAGCGCCGCCGCGTCCTGAATAATCAGGCCCTTCTTCTCCACTTCCCGGTAAGCCCAGGCTCTTCCGTCCGTGTCCACCGCGAACCAGACACACGCGAACATATCAAGGCCGTAGTCAAAGGCCCTGTATTTCTTCCAGTGGTCCGGAATCTTGAAGGCCTTACGCACATGCGTGGGCTTCTTGAACTCCTTGAAATATCCGCCGCCCAGAGAGTCCCAGTCGCCGTAACGGTAGGCGTGGCGCACATCCTCCGGGAGCTTCGACAGCTGTTCCAAATACTTCGGACTGTGCTTGAGCATCTGGACGTTATCTTCGACCTTCGCCCAGATAAAGCGGTAATCCTCCGGATGCTCGTCCTCTTCCGGATTCGCGTGCCCGGTCTCGTACTGCCGGTCGATGAACAGGCGCTTGACCCAGTTGTGACCCACGCCGCCGGGGTTGCAGGTGATATACATTTGCTTCGGGTACGGGCTGGCGCCTCGAAGCATACCGGCCAGAAGGTTGAACGCGCGTTCTGAGAACTGCGTTGCCTCATCCAGAAATACGCGGTCGTATTCCTGACCGTTGTATTCATCCTCGCTGTCCGCCCCGGACCAGTGGCCGAAACGGATGGTGCTTCCGTTAACGAAGGTCAGCATTTTGGTGGTCCCGTTGTAGGTCGCCGCGCCGGTTTTTACAGCCATGCGCTTCAGAGGAAGGATGTGGTTTTCTTCCAGAGCCGGATAGGTCTTTCGGAAAATGATGATCTTGATGCCCGGATTCATCAGGGCCGTGCCGAAGGCCTTGATTCTCACGGCATGGGTTTTGCCGCCTGCCTTGGCTCCGCCGAATCCCACATACAGCTCCTTGGCCATGTAGAACTCTTCCTGCTTCGGGTTTGCCACACCAGGGTCCCAGACCGTCAGGCCCTTGATTTTGGACTTCTCCTGCCCGCCTGCGGTCTGGTCAATCCCCCTCTTGTTGACGCCACGGCTCATTTGAAGGCCTCCACGCCTCCGACGCCTGCCGCCCGGATTTCAATAACCTTGTCCTCCTTGTCCGTCTTCCGGTCTACCCAGCCGCCGTTCGCGTCCTGTTTCAGGATGTTCAGGAACGCCTGCGCGTTCCTCGGGTTGGAAGCCAAGCCTCTTGACGCCCAGCTCTCCCGCATGTCCTGTGCCCAGTCGATGACCAGTTCATATTCCGGGTCTTCTATATAGCTCTGATAGCTCCGGTGCCCCAGACCGAGGAAGATTCGCATTCCTGCCTCATCCGGGAAGACGTCGTCCTCTTCCTTACACTTTTGGAAGTATTCCTGCATTTTTGCCTTCAGCTCTTCCGGAGTGCGGTAAGGCCGGTCCGGGCTTCCGTCTTTCGGTTTGTTTCGGCTGCCTTTCGGCCTCGGCATCTCTTATGCCCCCTTTACAGCCATCGGCTGAAATCGTTGTACGGTTCCACGTCAATTCCGCCGTATACGTCCGTAATGTCCTCGCTCTCCGCGGGCATCCCCCGCGTGAGGGACGCCTTGAGTTCGTCATACCGCTGCTGGCAGTAGTTCGCCGAAGACGGGTCCTCGTTCAGAAGCAGGTGGGCTGCCAATCCGTAGGGCAGCACCGTCCCTGCGCAGTAATCGTCAAGGTCAATCTCTGAGTACAGATCTTCCAGCCGCTCTGCCACCGGTCTGCGCCTGCTGCCCCATTCTTGATTAAGCCCGTAGGTGTCGCTGTATGGGTACAGCTCATTCTGCAGGACGTTCAGAATCGGAAGCGTCCGGTTCCGGTATTCGTCCGTGTCCTCGTACTTGTACTTCCCTTCGTCAGACAGCTCGTCCATAATGGTGATCGCTGCCTGGAACACGTCCATTCCCGTGATCTTTCCTGTTGTCTGATATGCCATGTGTATTACCTCATGTTCCGATGGCCGGGCCCGTGCCGACCGCAGCAAGGATGTCCGCGATGGTCGAAGCGTCTGCTTCGGATCTTGCCTGCTTGAAGGTGTTCGTCACCAGGTTATAAAACCCCGGCAGATCGTTCGACCGCTGCTTGCAGGGTACAAAGTCCCCGACTACCGTAAACTCGTCCGCTTCCGCTTCCTTCTGCTTGATAGTGATTCGCCCGTATTTCGCGGGAAATCCCGGACGGCTTGAAGAATCGCTGCCCCATCCGACGAAGATTTCATTGGTGTTCAGCTGCTTCGCTATGCTGAGGCTGAAAATCTCTCTGTCATCAAAGTGCAACGTAGCATAGGGAGCCGTGAAGGTGTGCCCACTGGGGCAATGCTTGAACATCATTGTGACCTTCTTTGCGATCCCGGCAACCAGGTCTTCAGCTGCTGTCGGGTGTGCGCCACTGTCTCCGTGATACCAAAACACGGGCTTTGCCTGACTCATGTGCAGGCCAGGGCCGGCGTTTCCGGTGATGCGCGAGCCGATGATGTTCGGTGTGAAGGCTGCGCCGAGAAATTCAACCGGCGTAAAGCTTTCGAGTTCGTACTGCCAGATACCGCTGCCGCTGTTGATTCCGAGCGGGACGTTCCCTTTTCTAGTGAGAATCTGCAAATACTCGACTTCCTGATAGGTCGTTCGGTCGCTTGGCGGAATCAGCGTGTCCAGCGTGACAAGCTTCGACTCGCCCCGTGCCACCGTCACGGTAATGCTCTTCGTAACATCGGCAGAGGACATGCCCGCCACCGTCCAGTCACCCGTCTCCGGCAGCAGGAAAACATATTCCCCGCTGGTGTCAGAGTGAAAGACCCGGAGTCCCTTCGTACAGGTGCAGCTCGTCCCGGCCTTGTAGTAGACATGGATCAGCGCCACACACTTCCCGGTTCCCGCGTTTGTTTTCCCGATCATCTTCTCACCCCTTAATCAGCTGAACCGTCGGAATCGTAATATCCGTGATCGGCTTGGTCTCGACGTAGATGGTGACGATTCCCGCTCCACTTACTGCCACCGGTGCAGGGCCGTATGCCTCAATCTGCTCCGGCGTAAAAGTGACATACGGGACATGATCCGCTGACGCCGCTTCCAGTGCCAACTCCGCCTTGAAGCTGTACCCGGAATAGGTCTGCGGGCTTTCCTGCGCCCAGGCTTCTTTCGCGACTTCGACCTCCGTATACGTCACAATGTCCATCCTGTCCAGCTTGGTCTTGTCAGCTGTACTCATAAGCCCGTGCTGGCTGGTTGTCGCGTCAGTATACGTTGTGTTCGTGTCCGTATTAAGCCATCCCGTGATCTGCCAGCCGGACCCGTCATAGGTGAGTTCCAGCACCGCCCCGGCAAACCATGACTCCGCTTCTGTGACTCCCGGTCTGAAGTTCCCGTGCCGGTAAATCGGCTTCGCCTCAAGTCCGGAGCCCTGAATCTGCAGCGTGGGCTGTTCGGCCCTGTTGCTGTTGGTGAACTGGATATGCACCGAAAGACCCGTGAACACCATGTCCAGGCCCGGAATGGTCACAACCTTCGCCGCCGTCGCCGCCGGAGTGCTGCACACCCCGAAAAGCGTGGTGCCGACCAGGCTTTCTTCCTCTACGGCTTCCACTTTGCCGACGTAGCTCATGCCTCAGTCCTCCGTCTTCTGCGCGTCCACCGCAGCCGCGTCTGCCATCCCTTCCCCGATGATGTACGCAATGACGGAAGCTGCGGACATAATGACGCCTGAAATGGTTTCCACCGTTCGCCGCCGAGGGCGGTACACACCCCATACAATGTGGTTGTAATAGGTACATGCGCACCGCCGTAGTCTACTTTTGCAGCATATGCCATGGTTTAAACCTCCGGTAGGCCCGTCGCAATACTGGTGAGAATCGAGAGAATCCCGGAAAGCAGAGAGGTGCTGCCGACTGCAATCCAATTTACTTCAGAGATGACTGCCGTTGTGCCGATGGCTGCCACTGCCGTCTGGCAGATTGTGCGCAGGGCTCTGATGCCTGCGGCTTTCCAAAACTTTTTACTCATTGTCCACTACCTCCTGATAGATGGTGCAGTCGTTGCCGTACTCTGCTCTGATCTCCTCAACCGACACTGCGGTCACATTGAAGAACCCCGTGTCATCCACAACGATGAAATGTTTCTTTCCCATAATGTTCCTCCTGTTAAACTCCAAAGAGCATTTTTAATAAGATTCCTACAAGGGCGGTGCCGGTTACTCCGACCCCCCATAGGATTGCTGACAGTTTGGTGTTGATGACTGCGAACTGTGTGTCTTTTTCAGCCATTCTGTTTTCGAGGGATGATACACGGTCTCGCAGTTCTCTGAACTCCACGTCGTCCATGTCACACCTCCATAAGTTTGGCCCAGCTAATCGGGCCGACTGCTCCGTCAGCATCCAGCCCATGCTCTTTCTGAAACTGTTTGACCTTATCCGTCAGTAGGCTCCCCCAGATGCCGTCAACCAGCACGTTATACCCACGGCACTTCAAAAGCGACTGTAAAAGCCAGACTTCAGGCCAGCCCGTGCAATGATCGTCGATTACGCGGGGAGGCCAAGTCTCAATCTTCGGTTCCTCTGCCGTCTCAGGCTCAGTTGTTGCAGATTCCGAAACAACTGCCGTCCCTGTCAGGTCAAGCTCTTTCCTGATCCTCAGAGCCGCCTCATAACGGGCTTGAACGTTGTTGACAGCGGGCCGCTCATACTCCCGGCAGATACGGTCACAGGCCGTCTGAATGTCATTGGTGGTTTTGAGGAATGAAAGCAAACTGGAATACTCTTTGATAAGCTCTGTGTAGGCAAACCAAACTTGGAAATCTACATCATCAATGCGGTGTATGCTGGCCTTCCAGAGATCCCACATGTTTCTCTTGCGCTGTGGATAAGTCCACTGAGCCAGCCCAAAGCCCTTCTGATCCGTTGCAAATCGTTCTCGGTCTTGCGTGCCGTTCTCAATGGCATTGACGTAAGCCTTGCTGATTGCTCTGCTTGCCTGATAGTCTCCCTGAACCCGGTACGGTTCACAGTTGCTTTCACATTCCCAGTTGCCGAGCATTCCCAAAGCACCAGCCTCGGAAAGACCGTAACCTCGGAGTAGGTTATAAATAGTCTGATGGTAACTCATATCATATCCTCGATAAATTCTTCCAACTCTTCGCGTGTAATCATGGCTGATCCCCTCCCGCACCATAAAAGAAGATACAGACTGCCGATACCACGGCAATATATGTCATTATTCGCACAAGAAGCATTATTCCACCTCATCGTCAAATCCACATCGCACTACGATGTCATAGTCAGTTTCGACCTCTCTGAAATAAGGGCAGTCCGTGCAGTTGTCATAAGTCTTACCGTTTGGGCATATCATCGGCATCCCTCCTGTAAGGTGTTAACAATCTCGTTCCGCTGGGAGCACTTTCTTATCCCAGCTCTTCTGTCGCGACCGTGCCAATGTTTGTTATCGGGTTAGCCCCGCCCCTCACGCATCCAGCAGGGGAGATTGTTTGAAAGGCTCTATTCTTTATCTCGCGCCTATCTCGTGATTTCGCATGATTTTCACGAGATAGGTTTGGAAGTAGCCCTTCTCTCTTTTTACTTGTTCATCGTGCCAAGCACGCCACGCTCGGCCCTATCTTCCGCTCTCTTGTTCATCCACATCAGAGCTTCTTCGATGTGCGTCAAAGCACATGCGTTCTCTCTGGTGTTATACGGGCCAGCCTGAAACGCCCTGAGCCGGTCGCGGACAATCTCAAGCAGATCTCCGTCAAGAACGCCATGCTGCGCATTCGGGTCTTTACGCGGCCCCTTCTGGAACTGAATAACGATGAGAGGATTTCCGTTCGCGGGATCATCATCTGCTGCATAAATATCGTACTCATGGTACGCTCCCCCCGGCCCGATCTCTCCGTCACGGTATACTGCATTGAGGTTGTTGCGCTTCTGAATTGTTGACAATTTCTGTTCGCTCATACTCTTTCCTTTCTTTCTCGGTGTGTATTGATGTGTATTAAATAGGCCCTTAAGTGACAATCACTCTTCCGGTTTTTCAGGCTCATCGTCAGTGATAACCGTATAGGTGTACTGACTCTTGATCACCTTGTCCGGTGTCACGCCGAACTTTTCAGCCAGCATCTTCTTGATGTCTTCTGCGTCAATCACGATGCCTTTTCTCATCCGAGATAAGCCTCCCCAGTGATGATCTGATACTCCTCGGCAGTGATCCATCCCTTGACCACAGCATTGGCTACCATCTCATTGTTCCAGCTCCCACGGTCATAGGCCGCTTTCACCGTCTTGAATTTCTTACTCATTGCCGGTTGCCTCCTCTTCTGTCGGAATCTCAACATCTGTCATCATTGCCAGATACTCGATGAGGTCTGCGTTCTTCTGAGCCGCCGCCTGAGCATTTTCAAGGTCAGACATCTCTCTCGGAGGAATACCCGTTCTGCGAATCATTCCCATTGTTTTCTCCTTCTGCCCAAAGGGCCTTGTAGTATTCATCCATGCGCTGAATCAAATGGAAGTTGTTTCCTTTGCTCGCATGGGTACGCCAAGCTTGATAGGAGTTATCAACAGAGGATCGTGGCAGTTCGCCCCGAAGACTTCTCTTCACCAGCCTGTACAATTTCTTGCGTTCCCGCTTTACATTGTCTGGCCTGATCTGCATCAGAACCTTCCCCGTGTCCGTCAGGGAGAACCGGAAGCCAAGAAACTCAATCCCTTTGCTCAGAGGATAGATTTTCGTTTTCTTCTGGTTGATCTCAAATTTCAGCTCTTTCAGGTAGCTTTCGATCTGGCTCTTGCAGTCTTCCAGAAACTCGCGGTCATGGTGGATAATGAGGAAATCATCCATGTACCGCAGATAATACTTTGCGTGTAGCTGTTCCTTAATGTAATGATCCATACCGTCCAGCATTGAAACACCTGCGATCTGTACAAGCTGACTGCCAGGATTGTATCCCTTGTCACCTTCGTACTGCTCCCGTAGGATTCTTTCAACCTGGCTGTAGCTCCATGCGTCCAGCTTCTTCCGAAACATAGCCTCGGCAACTTCATGATCCATGTTGGGATAATAGCCCTTAACATCAAACTGGCATACATAACCGTCTTTGCCGTGAAGTCTGAAGTATTTCCGCAAAAACTCCTTCAGACGTTCCCGTGCAGCATCGGTTCCTTTGCCCTTTTGGCAGGCGAAATTATCATGGATAAAGCTCCTTGTCATTGTGGGATAAACCACATTGTCATTCAGACTCCGCTGAAATACTCTGTCTCGAAATGCCACTGACGCAATCTCTCTTGGTTTCGGTGATGTGATCTTAAAGTGTTTAGGTGGTTTGGCCTTGTATGTTCCATCCTGTAATTCTCTGTGAAGCTTTGAAATGTTCTCGCCAGCTCTCAGGAAGAAGCTGGCCACACTGTCTTTCCAAAGCACACCCTTGATGCATTTCAGCATGGAATCATACAGGGCATCCAAACCGATTACGGATTCTATCAGTTCTAATTCGTCCATACTGACCTTCCTATTTTGTCCGACAGGCTGGTTCTCCGACCGGCTCCCATAGGAGTCGCGGAGGCCATATCGGTATTGTTTTGCCCTCTCGGGCAGGGAATTCGGTTCCTTGTGATTGGCTGTTGTCAGCTGCTCATTCTATGAATAAGCCAATTCATCACGCTGTCAGGCAAACACAATCCGGGGCCGGACAATTCGCGTTCGTCGCGTTGTTGTTGTTCACGTTGCCAGAAGAGTTGACATTCCACGTATTATTCGCATTGCCACGATTAGCCGAGCGCAACCGAACGTTCTGCGCCATTAACCTACATCCCTATCAATTACGGTTTTAACCGTTCTCGATCTGATTTATACCAGTTTCGGATATGCTTTCTTAATCCGACATATTGATCCGTGAGGCCGTAGTATCGTTTGCTTGGCATATGATACAGACCCTTTGCTATGTTGAGCAGTTCCAGCATTTCGGTACATTCGTCACCCGCTTCTGCCTCAAGACCGAGCCGCTTGGTATACAGTTCTTCTGATTTGTCCACGCGGATATTGTTCGCCTTCCAGCATTTCAGGTCGATGTCCAGTGCTGTCTCCCGCAGCCTGTTCGTAAACCATTCCTGTTCCTTTGGGAAATTCTTCTCATTCCCAAGGATTTGCAGGAGATGTTTGCAAAGCCCTCTGGCCTCGCTGTTGATCGCCAATTCGCCTTCTGTTCGCTTGTCTTTTGGTACTGACATCTCTTTCCCTTTCTACCCCGCCATTGAGGCGGGGATTATGGGATGCTTGGATTACCAAATAACACAAGCCGGGGCCGGACAAGTCGCGTACGTCGCGTAGTAGCTGCCCACGCCGCCAGAAGAGCCGACAATCCACGCACCATACGCAAGGCCACGATGCGCCGAGCGCAACCGAACGCCCTGCGCCGCTGCGTGATTGCTGATCAGATAGCGAATATGAGCAGGCAGCGTCTCGTACTGAGCCTGAGTCTTGCCGAGCCTGTCAATCCAATACTGCCACGCGGTTCCTTCGATGTCCGCGACCTGAGGCGCACAGGATTCCTGCTGAAGCGATGCAAGGAAGAACCGATCAACCGTGTCTTCACTCGCGCCGATGTCAGGATCGGATACGGTATTCAGAGCTGTGGTCATTTTGACCGGCTGAACAATCGACAGGAAACCGGCAGGAAGCCCAGCCTCAAAGCCCTGCATGGAGGCAAGCTGATCCGGTCTGTGATCATGCGCATATTTCTGCGTCCACCACTCACCGGCACCGGCAGACGAATTAAGCCACTGGCGCATTGCGCTGACACTCCAACGGTTATAGCCATAGGCTGCTCTCTGCATGTTGTTGATGCCGCTGGTGGCAAATTTCGTGGAGCTGGACAGCGTTCCAAGATCAGTCCCGCTGAAGCTTTCCACTTCCGTCAGCTCAAGGATTTCGTCCGGCGTAGCCTGCGCACCGTTGGCAAAGGTTCTAACGCGCCAGTTCGCCGGATTCGTGTCAGGCAACCCAGACGTATTGCTGGTTGCAGTTCCAAGCACAAGCTGACCATTTGCGGGAATCTTCTTCGTGGTGGTGAACTCGTATTTCTTTCCAGCCACGCAGTTGCTTCCCCAGTTATTGCCGATGGTAAATCCATAAGTTCCGATTGCCATTTCAGCAGTCGGAACATAGAAGGCGTTGTTCCCGCTGAACTGAACACCCGGCAGCGCATAATGGCTCTGAAGCCACATGGCGTTGTTATGGGTTACACCGTCTTCATCCACACACGGCCCGAAGTCAACCACATCGAACGGCATGTCATAGGTATGGGAGCCGTCAGACCACGGCACGATGATCTGATCACCGATCTTGAAATACTGCTGGGCAAGGCCAAGCTGGACAATCTGCCGAATCTGCTCAAAGTCGGTGATGTCAATCGGAGCCTGGGCAACTGCAATTCTTTCCACTGCCGTTGCAATCCGCAGGCCCGTTTCATCCGTAAGAATAGGTTTTGTAATTGTGCTCATGTTCTCACTCCTCCGTATATGTAATGTTCAATTTGCCGTCCACGACAGACAGCCCTAAATCACTTAATTGGCGAGTTAAATCACTGATGTCACTCGTGTTCTGGGCGATCTGAGCGGCACTTGCGGACACACTTGCCGCTGCCGTTTCTGCTGCATCCTGAGCATCTTCGGCGGCATTCTGAGCCGTTTCGGCAGCGGTCTGAGCATTCGCGGCACTTGTGGCGCTTTCGGCAGCTGCCGTAGCACTGGCAGCTGCTTCACTCGCTTTGGACGTTGCAATCCCAGCCTGTGCAGTTGCGGTGCTTGCCGCTCCGGTTGCGGTTGAGGCGGACGATCCGGCATTTGCCGCACTGCCTGAAGCTTGAGACGCGCTTGTTGCCGCAGCTGTGGCAGACGAAGCCGCCTGTCCTGCTGAAGTAGTTGCTGTACCGGCAGATGTCGCAGCATTCGAAGCTGAGCCAGCAGCCGCGGTTGCAGATGCACTCGCATTGTCAGCGTATTCGCTTACGGTTTCAACATACTCGGCATACTTCTCTTCGCGGTACTGTTCAGCGGCAACTCTCTCCTGCTCGGCA
>Ga0326512_10001295_pt1 | contig 19631 bp, 14 predicted proteins | sample 1_2617_0518_D_FD_203652 | JGI IMG/M metagenome (GOLD analysis project Ga0326512, IMG submission 203652) | Bovine rumen microbial communities from UC Davis, California, United States - 1_2617_0518 | ecosystem: Host-associated > Mammals > Digestive system > Stomach > Rumen | place: USA... | reverse complement strand
TAAGAAAACCTTAAAAGGGGCACGAGGGGCACCCTTTTTTTGTTTTTCAATATATATAGTGGAGAATATGTGGGAGATGCGGGAGATTTCTCATTATGCAAACTATCGTATAATAAAAAAGCTGCGACTTTCCTTGGAAGTTGCATTTTTGTTTGTATCTTTGCATCCGATAATGTGACGAAATAAATAGTAACTAACATGCCCATGAAGTCCCTGACCGCTTTACTACTGTGGTTTGGTGTCTGGACTGCCACAGCGCAGACGTTTGAGCTGCGGCGCGAGCACGACAGCCTCTACTGGCTGGGCGACTGGCGACTGCCGTACCCTGTCTATCAGTTCCAGACGGGCGACGTCGATGGCGACGGGCGCGAGGATGCGATGGTGGGCGTGGTGAAGGGGACGCGGTTCTACCCCGAGCCGGCGCGGCGGCTCTTTATCTTCAAGGCGGTAAACGGGAAGGCGCGGCCGCTGTGGCTCGGCTCGAAGCTCGGCGGACGACTCGAGGACTTCCGCTTCCGCGAGGGGCGCATCCGCGCTTTGGAGACGACGGACGACTCGCTGTGGGTGGTCTCCGACTACCGCTGGAGCGGTTTCGGTATGGCCTTCGAGCGGTTTGTGGTGAAAGGAACAGACAAAGAAACAGCAACCAAATATTTTAGCCAATGAAAAAGATGGTATTATTTGCGGCAGGCGTGGTGGCGCTGATGGCCGCCTGCAGCCAGAAACAGAGTGTGGTGGAGACGGCGGTGCCGGTATCGTCCATCAATGTGGAGCTGCTGAAAGACAGCCTGGACTTAGGGATGGACGTCAGCGGACTGCAGCTCGGCGACCTGCGCGTGCTGCGCAATGCACCGGCGGCCCGCCAAGGTTATCCGTTCAAGGATGCCTATCTGCGCGGCATCTATGCGGGCACCACGTGGTATGACTCGCTGATGTGGGCTTTCGACGAGAAGACCGACTTCAGCAGTGTGAAGGAAAAGGAGAACGAGGAGTGGCGCGACTACTACTACCGTGCCTCCGAAGAGACCGGAATGGTGAAGTACACTGCCGAGGAGCAGGACTTTATGAAGCGCGTAAAGGCCCGTGAGGACGAACTGCTGAAGCTGAACTTCCAGGCGGAGGAAGGGTTGAAGGTGAACATGCAGAACCTGGCGAACCCGAAGCAGCTCACGGAGTTTGACCCGCTGTTGGCCGGACAGCTGGCGCGCGACGGTTTTGCTGTTGTGCCCTCCGACCACGAGCAGCTGTTCCACGTCTATGAGCAGAACGACTACCAGTGCTTCCCGTCGTTTGTGACCACCGACCTCTACCTGCAGCTCTACCACCTGTATTTCGACTGTATGCTGCGCGAGATAGAGGAGCACAAGCTGTCGGGACTGATGGCCGACCTGAGCCAGCGGCTCTATGGAGCTATGCATCGTCAGGCCGTGAACGCCGCCGACGAGGATGTGCAGCGGCTGGCTCACCACAATGCCGTCTATTTCGCCGTTGCCTACGAGCTGCTGACGGGCAAGCAGATAGCCGACGCCACGGAGCAGGCCGAGGCCAAGGCGGAGATAGAGCGGGTGATGAAGTCGGAGAACTCGATGACGCCGTTTATGGCTGACTACCGCGAGGTGGCCTTCCCCTACAGCTTGTTCCGTCCCCGTGGCCACTATACGCGTAGCGAGACGCTGCAGCGCTACTTCCGCGGCATGATGTGGCTGCAGACGGTGCCCTTCGGTCTGGAGCATCCCGACGAGGTGAAGGAGGCCGTGATGGTGGCCTACGCCCTGCAGGAGGACAAGACGGCCGCCAAGAACTACGACGTGGTGAACCTGCTGCTGAACCAGATGATGGGACTGCCCGACAACCTGTCGATTCCGCAGGTGCAGACCGAGGTCAAGAAGCGGGGCCTGCTGCAGAGCGAGCTGTTAGCCAGTGAGCCGGGCATGGCCGACCTGACCGAAGCCCTGAACACCATCGGCAACACGCAGACGCGCATACGTCCGAAGTTTGAGAGCACCAGTCACAACAAGGTCTGCCTCATGCCGCAGCGCTACCAGCCCGATGCCGAGGTGCTGCAGGAGATGGTCGATTACGACAGCGACCCCACCGAGCGCGCCACGCCGCAGGGTATGGACTTTATGGCCGCTATGGGCGTCGGTGCCGCCGAGAAAATCCTGATAGAGGAAGGTCAGAAGTGGAAGGGCTTCAAGCCGACGATGGAGCAGATGAAGCAGCGTATGGGCGAGATTGACTGGCAGGAGACCATCGCCACGCAGTGGATGCTGACGGTGAAGACCGTCAACGAGAAGGACCAGGGCGTGCCCTACTTTATGGCCGGCGACGAGTGGGACCGCAAGAACCTGAATGCCGCCCTCGCCTCGTGGGCCGAGCTGAAGCACGACGCCATCCTCTACGCCAAGCAGCCGATGGGTGCCGAGTGTGGCGGCGGCGGGCTCCCCGACCCCGTGGTGAAAGGCTATGTGGAGCCGAACGTGTCGTTCTGGAAGAAGGCCGCGGAGTTGCTCGACAACACCGCCGACCTGCTGAAGAAGCACGATATGATGACCGAGAAGGTGGCCGAGGCCACGGAGCGTGTCCGCGACGAGGTGGGCTTCCTGCTGCTGATGAGTGAGAAGGAGCTGGCTGGCAAGGCGCTGACCGACGAGGAGTACGACCAGCTGAAGTGCATCGGTGCCACATTTGAGAACATCTCGCTCGACCTGATACGCACGCCCGACCAGTACCTGATGGGCTGGAGCGACGTGGAGGGTGCCGACCGCAAGGTGGCCCTCGTGGCCGACGTCTATACGGCCAATGCCAACAACAACCCCAACAAGTCGATACTCTACGAGGCCGTGGGACTGGGCGACGAAATCTACGTCATCGTCGAGATTGACGGTTATCTGCACCTGATGCGCGGTGCCGTCTTCTCCTACCGTGAGTTCACGGAGCCGATGGACAAGCAGCGGCTGACCGACGAGGAGTGGCAGCAGCAATTAGAAAAGAACCCGCGTAAGGGCGTGCCCGCGTGGATGGAGCGCATCACGGTGCCTATGAAGCAGAAACCGGCAGTGAATGAGGAGATTTTCTATAGTTCTGGCTGTTAGCCTTTGGGGGGCGTGGGGCTCTTGGGGCTTATGGGCCGCAGAGGTTGCTGAGGCCCCACTGAGCGTCGTCCTCACAGGCGACATCCTGCTGGACCGAGGAGTGCGCCGCGTCATCGAGCAGCGCGGCGTGGACCACCTCTTCTCGGCGGGGGTAGATTCCGTGCTCAGGGCGGCTCAGGTCGTGGTGGGTAACTTGGAGTGCCCGGCGACGAAGGTCAAAGCACCCGTCCAGAAGCTGTATATCTTCCGAGGCGAGCCAGAGTGGCTCGGTGTGTTGCGTGAGCACGGCTTTACACACTTGAACTTAGCCAACAACCACTCGATAGACCAAGGACGCGAGGGACTGATGGACACGCGGCGCAACGTCGCCGAGGCTGGGATGGTGCCCGTCGGTGCCGACAGCTGTATGGAGGCGGCGGCTCAGCCCGTGCTGCTCAGCGAGCAGCCGCGGCGGGTGTGGCTTGTCGCGTCGCTGCGGTTGGCTCTGGAGAACTACGCCTACCTGACCAACCGGCCCTGTGTCAGTCAGGAGCCAATGGACACGCTGCTGAGTCGCGTCAGCCGGTTGCGGCGGGCCGACCCCGAGGCCGTCATCATCGTGTCGCTGCACTGGGGCGGCGAGCACACGCTGCGGCCCGTGCCCCGCCAGCGGTTGGAGGCCCACCGGCTGATTGACGCCGGTGCCGACGTGCTGGTGTGCCACCATACGCACACGCTGCAGACCATTGAGGACTATCGCGGAAAGAAAATCTACTACAGCATCGGCAACTTCATCTTCGACCAGCAGAAGCCGTTGAACAGCCGTGCCTGTATGGTGAGGCTCACCGTCACGCAGAACAGCCTCACGACAGAGACCATACCCGTGGAAATACGGCAGTGCGCACCGTGGGTGACGGACGACAGTGCGGCCGAAGTCTTAAAAAAGTAAAAAAAACACATATATAATAAGGTGTAAGCAAAAAGTTTGCGTACTTTTGCACCCCACAAATGCAAAAGAAAGAAGATTATGCAGAAAAATCTGGTTATCGTTGAGTCCCCCGCCAAGGCAAAGACCATCGAGAAGTTCTTGGGAAAAGACTTCAAGGTGATGTCGAGCTACGGCCATATCCGCGACTTAAAGAAAAAGGAACTGAGTATAGACGACACGACGCTGGAACCCGAGTACGAGATTCCCGACGAGAAGAAGAAACTGGTAAGCGACTTGAAGAAGCAGGCCAAGCAGGCCGAGAAGGTGTGGCTGGCTTCCGATGAAGACCGCGAGGGAGAGGCCATCTCCTGGCACCTCTGCGAGGTGTTGGGACTGGACGAAGAGAAGACCAACCGCATCGTGTTCCACGAGATTACTAAGCCCGCCATCCTGGAAGCCATCGAGAATCCGCGCCATTTGGACATGAACCTGGTGAACGCCCAGCAGGCCCGCCGCGTGCTCGACCGTCTGGTAGGTTTCAAACTGTCGCCCGTGTTGTGGCGCAAGGTGAAGCCGGCCTTGTCTGCCGGTCGTGTGCAGAGTGTCGCCGTCAGGCTTATTGTCGAGCGTGAGCGCGAGCTGCAGGCCTTTACAAGTGAGACGTACTACAGCGTGAGCGGCATCTTCGGCGTGACCAATGCCGACGGTTCGCAGTCGGAGGTGAAGGCCACCCTGGCTACCCGTCTGAAGACCCACGAGGAGGTGGAGCAGTTCTTAGAGCAGTGCAAAGATGCTACCTTCACGGTTGATAACGTGCAGAAGAAGCCCATGAAGCGCATGCCTGCGCCCCCCTTCACCACATCGACGCTGCAGCAGGAGGCCGCCCGCAAGCTGGGCTTCACCGTGAGTCAAACGATGATGGTGGCGCAGCACCTGTACGAGAACGGACGCATCACCTACATGCGTACCGACTCGGTGAACCTGTCACAGCTTTGTCTCGGAGCTTCGAAGGAGGAAATCACGAAACTCTATGGCGAGGAGTACTCCAAGGTGCGGCAGTACCATACCAGTTCGAAGGGTGCCCAAGAGGCGCATGAGGCCATCCGTCCGTCGTATATGGACCAGCCGACCATCGAAGGGACAGCCCAGGAGAAGAAACTGTACGACCTGATTTGGAAGCGTACTATCGCCTCTCAGATGGCCGATGCCGAGATTGAGAAGACGACGGTGGAGATAGGAAAATTCGTTGCCACTGGCGAGGTTGTGAAGTTCGATGGATTCCTGAAAGTCTATCGTGAGTCGAGCGACGACGACGAACAGCAGGACGAGTCGGGTCACGTGCTGCCGCCGTTGGAAGTTGGTCAGGAACTGACACGCCGTGAAATCAGCGCCACCGAGCGTTTCAGCCAGGGTCCCCAGCGCTATACCGAGGCATCGCTGGTACACAAGCTCGAGGAGCTGGGCATTGGCCGCCCATCGACCTACGCCCCCACCATCTCGACCATCCAGCAGCGCGAATATGTGCAGAAGGGAGACAGGAAAGGCGAGGAACGCTCATACACCGTCGATACGCTGAAAGGCAAGGTGATCACCCACAAGGTGCGTGTCGAGATGGCCGGCTCTGACAAGGGCAAGCTCATGCCGACGGACATTGGACTGGTAGTGAACGATTTCCTGATGCAGAATTTCCCCGGTATCATGGACTACAACTTCACGGCGAAGGTGGAACAGGACTTCGACCGTATTGCTGAAGGCGATGAGGCATGGACAAAGATGCTGAAGACCTTCGACAAGGGTTTTGAGCCAACCGTTGACAAGGCCATGAACAGCCGTAATGAGCACAAGGCCGGTGAGCGCCAGTTGGGCAAGGACCCGAAGTCGGGCAAGCCGGTGTTCGTGAAAATCGGCCGCTTCGGTCCAGTGGTACAGATTGGTACCGCCGAGGACAAGGAGAAACCGCAGTTTGCCCAGTTGCCCAAGGAACAGAGTTTAGAGACCATCACGCTGGAAGAGGCCTTAGAGCTGTTCAAGCTGCCGCGTGAGATTGGTAAGTACGAGGGAATGTCCGTGACCATAGGAACCGGCCGCTTCGGCCCCTACGTGCTTCACGACAAGAAATATACGTCGCTGCCCAAGGGCACCGACCCCATGACCGTCACACTGGACGAGGCCGTCAAGCTGATAGAGGAGAAGCGTAAGGCCGAAACGCAGAAGCATCTGAAGATTTTCCTCGAGGACGATAAATTGGAGGTGCTGAACGGCCGCTATGGTCCTTACCTGGCATACGACGGCAAGAACTACCGTCTGCCGAAGACCTTGCACGAGAGGGCTGCCCAGCTGACCTACGAGGAATGTATGGAAATCATCAAGAAGAATGAGAAATGAGGAATGAGTAATAAGGAATGCAGAGAATAGTACTGATTGGCTACATGGGGTCGGGGAAGACGACCGTTGGCAAAGCGCTGGCCAAGGACATCGGGTTGCCGTTCTATGACCTGGACTGGTATATCGAGAGCCGCATGCGCAAGAAGGTGAGCCAGATTTTCGCCGAACAGGGCGAGGAGGGCTTCCGGCGGATAGAGCGCAACATGCTGCATGAGGTGGCAGAGTTCGAGGACGTGGTCATCAGCTGCGGCGGCGGTACACCCTGCTTCTTCGACAACATAGACTACCTGAACGGTCAGGCTCAGGTGGTCTATCTGAAGGCCGACCCCGAGGTGCTGCATCGCCACCTGCTGATGGGCAAGGGCGACCGCCCGCTGCTGAAGGGCAAGACACCTGAGGAGCTGATACAGTTTATCCGCGAACAGTTAGAAAAGCGCGAGCCGTTCTACTCGAAGGCCCGCTACCAGTTAGATGTAAGTCTGATGGATAATTTCGACAAGATAAAGATCACGATAGAGAAACTAAAAGAACTACTCAACCTGTAATGAAGAAATGGACTATTGAAGACGCCCGCGAGCTGTATAACATTGGCGGCTGGGGCACCAGCTATTTTGGTATCAACGACGAAGGTAACGTCTTTGTTACGCCATGTAAGGACGATACGCAGATTGACCTGCGCGAAGTGATGGACGAACTGGCGCTGCGTGATGTTACTGCTCCGGTACTGCTGCGCTTCCCCGATATTCTGGACAACCGTATCGAGAAGACATGGAGCTGCTTCAAGAAAGCCTCCAAAGAATACGATTACAAGGGCGAGAACTACGTTATCTATCCCATCAAGGTGAATCAGATGCAGCCCGTGGTCGAGGAGATCATCTCGCACGGACGGAAGTTCAACCTCGGTCTGGAGGCCGGTTCGAAGCCCGAGCTGCATGCCGTCATTGCTATGCAGTGCCAGAGTGACTCCGTCATTGTCTGCAATGGCTACAAGGATCAGTCGTACATCGAGCTGGCGTTGCTGGCGCAGAAGATGGGCAAGCGTATCTTCATTGTCGTCGAAAAACTGAACGAGCTGGACCTCATTGCCAAGATTGCCAAGAAGCTTGACGTAAGACCGAACATCGGCATCCGCATCAAACTGGCTTCCAGCGGTAGCGGTAAGTGGGAGGAGAGTGGCGGTGACGCCTCGAAGTTCGGACTGACTAGTGCTGAATTGTTGGAGGCCTTGGAGACGCTCGACAAGAAAGACATGCGCGACTGCCTGAAACTCATCCATTTCCACATCGGTTCGCAGATAACGAAGATTCGGCGCATACAGACAGCCTTGCGTGAGGCTTCGCAGTTCTATATCCAACTGCACAAGATGGGTTACGGTGTGGAGTTCGTTGACTGCGGAGGTGGCTTAGGCGTTGATTATGACGGTACGCGCTCACCATCGTCGGAAAGTTCGGTTAACTACAGCATCCAAGAGTACGTCAACGACTGTATCTACACCTTTGTTGAGGCTGCCAACAAGAACGGTCTGCCTCACCCTAATATCATCACTGAGAGTGGCCGTTCTCTGGCCGCTCACCACTCGGTGCTTGTCATCAACGTTCTGGAGACGGCCTCATTGCCGGAGATGCCTGAAGAGTTCGAACCAGACGAAAGTTCTCACCAACTGGTAAAGGATCTCTATGAGATATGGGACAACCTGTCGCCTCGTAACGTTTTAGAGGACTGGCACGACGCTGAGCAGATACGCGAGGAGGTACTTGACCTCTTTGCCCACGGCATCGTCGATTTGAAGACGCGCGCTGAGATTGAGGCCATGTATTGGAGTGTTTGTCATGAGATTCACGCGCTGGCCAAGACGTTAAAGCATGTGCCAGAGGAGTTGATGAGCATCGACAAACTCCTGGCTGACAAGTATTTCTGTAACTTCTCACTCTTCCAGAGCCTCAGTGACTCATGGGCCATCGACCAGGTGTTCCCGATAATGCCCATTCAGCGACTCAACGAGCGTCCTACCCGCAACGCTACTATCCAGGACATCACCTGTGACTCTGACGGAAAGATAGCCAACTTCGTGACCAACCGCCACAATTCGCACTCACTGCCCGTCCACGCGCTGAAGAAAAACGAGAGTTACTATCTTGGCGTGTTCCTCGTTGGCGCATATCAGGAAATCCTCGGTGACATGCACAACCTTTTTGGTGACACAACGGCCGTACATATCTCCGTGAAGGACAATCACTACCATATTGACCAGATTATCGACGGTGAAACGGTAGAGGAGGTGTTGGAGTACGTGCAGTACAACCCGAAAAAGCTCGTTCGCCAACTGGAAATCTGGGTGACAAAGAGTGTCAAGGAAGGTAGAATATCGTTGGAGGAAGGCAAGGAGTTCCTCTCCACTTACCGCTCAGGACTCTACGGATATACATATTTGGAATAGGGCAAAAGCGGCCCACTTGAAGGTGCTAAGAGGCCGGGTTAGCAGTGCTTTGAAGCCTGATTAGTCCGGCTAAGGCTCTTTTGCTTGTAGTTCAGCCAGTGCCATCGTGAAGTTATCAAGTTGCATTCGAGTGCTCAACGTTTCGTAACTTTGGTTACGCCGAACTTGCTTGGTACTCAGAAAAGTTCAAATACATTTGGCTCTTTATACGTTTTTTCGTAATTTTGCACTCGCATAGATATATAAGGTAAAGAAGAATGAAAGAGAAACTGACTGTAGTGAAGGTTGGTGGCGCCGTTGTTGAAGACGAGGCGCAACTGAAGCAACTTCTGAAGGACTTCGCTGCTATTGACGGCGCAAAGGTGTTGGTACATGGCGGTGGCAGGCGCGCCACAAAGATTGCCGAACGGCTGGGCATCGAGACGAAGATGGTGGACGGACGGCGCATTACTGACGCGGAGATGCTGGAGGTGGTGACCATGGTCTATGGCGGATTGGTGAACAAGCATGTTGTCGCCATGCTACAGGCACAGGGAGTGGATGCCATCGGCCTCTGCGGTGCCGACGGCGATATCATCCGCTCTGTGAAGCGTCCACTGAAAAATGGTATTGACTATGGCTTCGTTGGCGACGTGAAGAAAGCCGACGGTAACAAGATTGCCCGTTTCATAGAGGTGGGGCTGACGCCAGTCGTTGCTCCGCTGACTCACGACGGACAGGGGAATATCCTGAATACGAATGCCGACACGATGGCCTCGGAAACGGCAAAGGCGCTGGCTGACAAGTATGATGTGACGCTGATCTTCTCTTTTGAGAAGAAAGGCGTGCTGAGCAATCCCGATGACGATGATTCGGTGATTCCCGTTATTACGCGTCCCGACTTTGAACGCTACAAGGCCGACGGCACCATCAGCGGCGGTATGCTGCCCAAGATAGAAAATGCTCTTAGTGCCGTTGAGGCTGGTGTCTGCCAGGTCATCATTACACTGGCCTCTGCCATCGACGGGCAACACGGAACTGTCATCAAATGAAAAAAGTTAGTTTCCGCAACGACGTTCTGCCCTTGAAAAACCAGCTATACAGGCTGGCACTCCGTATCACGCTAACCCCGGAGGATGCTGAGGACGTTGTGCAGGAAACGATGATGAAAGTGTGGAGCCGCCGCCAGCAATGGGATCAGATAGAGTCGATGGAAGCCTTCTGCATGGCTGTTTGCCGAAACCTGGCGTTGGACAAGACACGGAAGATGACAGCCACCGAACAGAGTATAGAAGCCAGTGAGCACGACACTCCCGACTTCAGTCATGCTGCCAACCCTGAGGAACAGGCCATCCAGAAGGATCGTCTGCGGCTGGTAAGACAGATTATTGACTCGCTGCCTGAGAAGCAGCGCTCGGTGATGCAGCTGCGCGACTTCGAGGGAAAGAGCTACAAGGAGATTGCCGCCATCATGGACATCAGCGAGGAACAGGTGAAAATCAATATCTTCCGTGCCCGTCAGACCGTGAAGCAACGGTTTCTGCAATCAGAAGATTACGGACTTTAGAAAAAACTTTAGAAAAAACACACATTTTCTGTAACTTTTCGGTTCGTCAATCGTCTATACTAATATAGAACCCTATTAAAGAATATGGATTATAAGTACATCGAACAGCTGCTGGAGCGCTACTTTCAGTGTGAGACCACACTGAAGGAAGAGGAAATCCTCCGCTCATTCTTCTCGCAGGAGGATGTGCCCGTCTGGCTGATGAAATACCAGGCGCTCTTTGCCTATGAGACAGCCCAGGAGCAGTCGCTCGGCGATGACTTCGATGAACGTATTCTCGAGATGATAGAGCAGAGCAAGCCGGTGAAAGCACGTGTCCTGACGATGACACAGAGGCTGATGCCGCTGTTCAAGGCCGCCGCCGTTGTGGCTATCATCTTGACGCTGGGCAATGCCGCCCAGGCTCCCTGGGATCGTGGCTGGGACAACCCGCAAGAGGAATATGCCAAGTTCCACCAGCAGCAATGCGACTCGGCAGAAATCATGGGACCTATCCAGGCCGAAAACCTGTTGGAGGATTCCACCACCAAGGCCATCGTTCCAGAAGCCCCCAAATATTAGACAATTTTTTCTATGCTTTCTCTATATAATCATTTAATTAAAACACAACAAGAAAAAAAGAAGCCGTGAGGTTTCAATTCTCTCAAATTTTCATAACATACTTTGAAGCACAACAGGGTAAGGGCCATCACCGGGATTCCGGGATGGCCCATTTCCTAATAAGCTCCATCTTACTTGGTTAGCTTCAGTTGCTTGATGATGCCGTTTTTGTCACGGACGGTGACGGTATAAGTCTGGTTGGCGATGAAAGGATAGTTTCTGAACTGGGCGAAGGAGTGGATGGCAGTGTTGTCAATTTGCAGGATGACATCACCCTGTCGGAAGCCCTGCCGATAGGCTTCACTCCGTTCCCATACTAGTCCTACGGTCGGCTGTCCATGGTCGGGGACATAGTAGATGTCGGGCAGACGGTTGTCGATAACGCATTCCCAGCCGCCGGTGTAAGCCTGAAAGACAAGTCTGTTGCGGCGCGGGTTGATGATGACGCTTCCATAGCCGAGGATGGCACTGCCAATGGAAGACTGGCCATAGGCGGTCAGGGTGCGGACGCTACGGAACGAGAAGTCGCCCCATCTCAGTCTGTCCAGGCACAGAGCCGTCACCTCGCCAGATGCCTCTGTCCCGAAGTGGCTGACTCGCAGACTTCCCACCGTCTGTCCCTCAACCTGGTGTTGCAGTTCTTCGCCCCATTCGGCACTTCCCTGTTCATAACTATGTTTTGAAATCGTGTAGAGGGCCCGGTCACCAGTATCGAAGCGCACTTCCTCATAGTAGTTGCCGAAAGGGCAGAGTGAGACAAAGGGCACATGGCGGCGGAGGCGGTAGCGGGCTTCGTAGCCCGGTTCTTGTCTGAAGAAGTTCTTGCGGTCGGTCAGGATGAGGCGCTGGTTCTTTACGTCAATCTTGCCAAGCAGTCCCTTGTTGAAGATGTCGAAGCCGATGATACCGTCGCTCTTGCTTGGTGTCGGAGGCTGGCTAAGCTGGTTGGCGTGGTAGTCAGTAATAGTGATTTTGCCTATCTGTATGGCAGGCAGCCGCACGACCCAGGTGGGACGGGCCTGTCCTGTAGCATCGTGCGATGTAATGCGTCCGACGGTCTCGATACCTTTGATGGGCGAATCGGTATAGACGGCACCCATTGAGGCTCCTGTGTCGAGCAGGAAACGGTAGGTCTCGCCACCGATAGTGACAGGCAGGTAGATGCGGCCATGGTCAACCTCAATACTGATGGTGTCAGCGAAGTCCTGGGGCGTTAATCGGAAGTGCAGATTATAATGGTACTCCTGGGCATCGGTGCCGATGCCCAGGAGCAGGAGTATGGCGAGTGTGATGAGTATAATGAGCCTACTGCGCATTGATCTCCTTTATCAGACGGTCTGCGTGTCCCCACTTGTCCATCATAAAGAGGACATAGCGGATGTCAACGCCGATGCAGCGGGCCAGCTGTGAGTCAAAGAAGATGTCGCTGGAGAGCGAGTCCCAGTTGCCGTCGAAGGCAAGGCCGATAAGGCGGTTCTTGCCGTCGAACATCGGTGAACCGCTGTTGCCGCCGGTGATGTCGTTTGTGGTGAGGAAGCAGAGGGGCATGTCGCCGGCCTGCTGCATGAGATCAATCATCTCGGGCTCCACCTTGTAGTCCTCGATGCTGTCGCCTTTCTTCATCTTCGCCACCATGCTCGGGGCGGTGGTGCGATAGCCGGAGCGCCAGTTGCCGAGGCGGTACTCCTTGACCTGTCCATAGGAGAGGCGCATGGTGAAGTTAGCGTCGCTGTAGTGAGGCAGATCCTCCTCCATGCGCAGCTTGGCGGCACAGAGCAGGCGCTCCTGGTCGGCAATGCTGTCCTCTATCTGCATGAAGCCCTTGCGCAGGTCGCCCATGACGGTGGTCAGGTCGAGACCATACTTCACGCCGGGGTCTTTCAGGAATGACTTCTTGTTGGGATACAGGCGCTTGCCCTTTTGCATCAGGCGCGACTTGGCGTAGAGGTCATTGGCGTAGGCCTGACAGTCGCCGCCGTACTTTTGGTCGATGGTCTGGTAGAATTCAGGCAGATACTTGTCGTTGGTTGTCTTCTCGCGATAGTTCTTGAGCAGCGTGCCCAGAATCTCGCGGTCGGTGTCGTAGTCCCACGTCTCACTGTTTTCCTTGATGTTGATATGCTGGCGCTTGCCGTGGCCCACGGGATGGGCACCGTTGTGGACGAACATGGCACGTGTTGACAGTTCGTCAGTACGGCGGAAGGTCTCACCGAAATACAGCAAGGCCTTTACAACTTCCAAGCGCTTGGCATAGAGACTTTCCAAGAGCGGGAAATCAAGCTCATCCTTGAACAGGCCGGTAGAGTCCTGCCACTGACGCAACAGCTGTTCGAACTGCTGTTTCTGGCCAATCAGTCCGATGGAGTCGATACACTTGTTCATGCCGATGGAGTTCTTCCAGTAATTGCTGGATTGGGCGTACTTCGAGTCGTACTTGATGCGGACGGCCTCAGAGGCATCCATGTGACGCTTCATCACCTCCTGCTTGATGCCGCGAACTTGGGCACGGGCATCGTTCTGCACATAGCGCTCCTGAATGCCGTAGCTCGACAGGTAGCGCGAAGTGGAGCCGGGATAGCCCATCGTCATCGAGAAGTCGCCCTCGCGGTAGCCCTCGGTCGATACGCGGGCCCAGTGCTGGGGATGGTAGGGCACGTTGTCCTTGGAGTAGGCTGCCGGACCGTTGGTCTTCGGGTCGGCATAGATACGGAAGACGCTGAAGTCGCACGTCTGGCGCGGCCACATCCAGTTGTCGGTCTCGCCGCCGAACTTTCCCATCGACTTGGGAATGGCAAACACCAGACGCAGATCGGTGAAATCACGGTAGGTCGTGGCGAAGTAGCGGTTGCCCTCATAGAAGGGCTTAATCTCTAAGCGCAGGGTAGAGTCCTGGGCCTTGGCCTGCTTGGAGAGGGCGTTTTCGATAGAGTCGAGAAATACGGTACGTTCAGCGTCACTCATCTGGGCATAGCGGGGTGTGAGAATCTGTTCGGTGATGTCTTTCTGTTCGACCATGAACGAGACGAACATGTTCTCGTTGGGCAGCTCCTCGTCGAACGACTTGGCGATGAAGCCGTTGAGCATGTAGTCGTGCTCGACGGTGGAGTGCGAGCGGATGGACTCGAAGCCGCAGTGGTGGTTGGTAAAGACGAGTCCGTCGGGAGAGACGACCACGCCCGAGCAGTAGCCCGAGAAGTTGACGACGGCCTTCATGATGGCATCGTCGGCTTGGTACAGTTTGTCGTAGGGCAGCTGGTAGCCTTCCAACTTCATAGTCTCATACACAGCCTGCGGCAGGTTGTAGAGTGTCCACATGCCTTCGTCGGCATGGGCGGTGGTGATGGCCAGTGGGACCAACAGGGATAATAATAGCTTTTTCATCATAAATATTTCTGTTTTCTTACTTAATCATAATCTTACGTCCGCGTTCGACGCCATTAGCTCGTTGATGACAAGGACGATGCTTAAAAGACTTGACAACATGGACGTTCGGTGGGAACTCTATTATTTCTTTCTGAATTTCTTGCCAATGACGGGGAGACTGCTCAGCGGAAGGTCGCTCTTGATGATGTATGCAACAAAGAGGACGATAAGTACAGTGTTAAAGGTCAGGGAACCTACCATAGGCCACTTGCCGGTTACCAGCATCAGACAGAAAAGGCAACCTGCCAATAACACGTAATAACATATCTCCTTCATGGGATAGGGGATAGGGTTCTTGCGCTGGCCAACGAAATAGCTCAGCAGCATAGCTGTACCATAGCCGGCAACGCCGCCCCAGGCACAGGCCCAATAGCCATACTTCGGGATAAACAGGATATTGACGGCAAAGAGCACCACACAGCCTGCCAACGAGAACCAGGCGCCGTAGATGGTCTTGTCGATGAGCTTATACCAGAACGACAGGTTGAAGTAGATGCCCATCATGATTTCGGCGGCCATGACGATAGGAACCACACCAAGGCCCTCGCGGTAGTCTTCGCCGATGATGTATTGCAGCACAGGCATCCAGCCGACGACACAGAGGAAGGCCAGCAGCGTGAAGATGAGGAAGTACTTCATGGCGGCGGCATAGTATTCGGCCTTGTCGCCATCCTTCGACTTGGCAAAGACGATGGGTTCATAGGCATAGCGGAAGGCTTGGGTAATCATCGCCATAATCATTGCTATCTTCACACAAGAGCCGTAGATGCCAAGCTGTACGTTTGCCTCGGCCTCGTCGGGATAGACCAACGGGAACAGTATCTTGTCGGCCACCTGGTTGAGAATGCCGGCAATGCCGAGGATGAGGATGGGCCACGAGTAACTGAGCATCTTCCTAAGCAGCTGTCCGTCGAAGTGCCAGTGGATCTTGAAAAGGTCGGGGATGAAAAACAGCGTGATGAAGCCCGTGCAGAGCAGGTTGATGAAGAATACGTAGAATACCGATGTCTTGCCCAACCACATGAAGTAGATGAGGTTCAGCCCGATATTCAAGAAGATAAAGAGCAGCTTCAGCGAGGCAAAGCGGATAGGCCGCTTTTGGAAGCGCAGGAAGCTGAAGGGGATGGCCTGCAGGGCATCGAGGGCCACGACGACGGCCATCATCGTCAGGTAGTCGGGGTGCTCGGCATAGCCAAGGGCCGTGCTGATGGGCGTGATAAAGCCAAAGACCAACAGCAGGAACACTGCCGTGAGCGAGCCCACAACAGCCATGACCGTAGAGAAGACGGTATCGGGCTTCGCCTTCTCGTCGTTGGCAAAGCGGAACAGCGTGGTCTCCATACCGAAAGTCAGCAGTACAAGGATGAGCGCCGTGTAGGCATAGATATTGGTGCTGATGCCGTAGTCGCCGGAGTCCTTGGGCATATAGTGTGTGTAGAGCGGTACGAGCAGGTAGTTAAGGAACCTGCCGACGATGCTCGAAAGGCCGTAGATGGCCGTGTCCTTTGCGAGGGATTTGAGGTTTGCCATGATTTTTTGAATTATGGGGCTAATGGGGCGGGCTATCCGAAGAACATATAACAGATGGCGATGGCCGAGATGATGCCGGCCAGATCAGCCAAAAGGCCACAGGCCACGGCGTGGCGTGTATAACGGATGCCGACGGAACCGAAATAGACGGCGAGAATGTAGAATGTGGTGTCGGTAGAGCCCTGGAAGACGCACGACAGACGTCCCACGAATGAGTCGGCACCATAGGCGGTCATCGCATCGACCATCATACCGCGGGCGCCGCTGCCCGAGAGGGGCTTCATCAGCGCTGTAGGCAAGGCGGCGACGAAGTCGCTGTCAAATCCAACTGCTTCCACTGACCACTTTATGCCATCCACCAAATAGTCCATAGCTCCAGAGGCACGGAACACGCCGATGCCCACGAGGATGGCTATCAGATAGGGAATGATGCGCACAGCAGTAGTAAAGCCGTCCTTGGCACCCTCGATGAAGGCGTCATAGACGTTCACCTTCTTCCGCATACCGGCCAGGATGAATCCGATGATGATGGTCATCAGCAGGATATTGGCCACTGTGGTGCTCACGCGGTTCATCGTGTCGGGCGGCAACTGGGAGAAACCCCAAATGATGCCAGCCACCAAGGCGCAGGCACCGCCCAAGGTGAGCAGCAGGGTGCGACTGAAGAGATTGATGCGCTGGTAGAGCGAAGTGACGATGATGCCAGCAATGGTCGAGAAGAACGTAGCCAGCAGGATGGGAATAAAGACGTCGGTAGGCTGGGCAGCACCCATCTGGGCACGATAGACGAGAATGCTGACGGGAATGAGCGTCAGCCCCGAGGTGTTCAGCACGAGGAACATTATCATCGCGTTCGAGGCCGTCACCTTTAGCTTCTGGTATTCATGCTCGCTGATCTCGCCCGTTTCTCTTTTCTCCTTTAACTTTTCACTTTTCACTTCCTCCATCTGCTCCATCGCTTTCAGGCCGAGGGGTGTAGCCGCATTGTCGAGGCCCAGCATGTTGGCCGCGACATTCATAAAGATGCTGCCCGTGACGGGATGTCCCTTGGGAATCTCTGGAAACAGTTTCACGAATATGGGCGAGAGCACGCGAGCCAGCACATTGACCACACCGCCCCGCTCGCCAATCTTCATAATGCCAAGCCAGAGGGCCAGTACACCCGTCAGGCCGAGCGAAATCTCAAACGCCGTCTTCGATGACGAGAACGTGGAGTCCATCATTGCCGGGAACACATCGAAGTCGCCGAAAAACACTAACTTCACCAATGCGATGACAAACGCAATGACGAAAAAGGCTATCCAAATATAATTCAGTACCATACAAGGGGCAAAGGTACTGCTTTTTTTTCTGATTGGCAAAATATTAGCAACAAAAAAAGAGCAGCTGCATCACGCAGCCACCCTTTTCAATGAATTAGTATGTAAGTATTTGATGATTTTGTCATTCGTTGACCCACCATTGCGAAGTGAAGCCAGTACCGTCAGCCCATGAAACGAACAGCGGATAGGAGGCCTTGATGCTAGTACGCTCGTCAAGCCATCCATAGCCAACTCCCACGGCCAGCTTTGAGGCAGGCTCGCCCTTGGGAGCCGTCAGTTCCTGCCAGACATCATTCTTGAAGACCTCGAGTTTGATGGATTTCGCCTCGGCAGCACTGTTGATGCCACGGCCAAGCTTGAATACAACGGGTTCAATATCACGGCGGTTACCCTTCAGCCCTTTGGCTAATGCATTGGTGTTGACCATATAGTCAGTATCGACGTCGAACAGTTTGTGAACTTCCCAGGCATCCTTGCCGTCAATGCGCAGGGGCAACGTTCCACCGGCAGCCCGCAGGCAGATGGTGGCGTTGGCTGCATCGAACTTCACATCGAGCACAATATCGTTGAAGTCGAAGTCGGTAGCACTGGAGGCACTCAAGTCCTCAGCGATAATGCGGAGGTTATAGACGACTGCAGGCGTACCTCTCCATGTAGCAGCGCACTGGCCTTCCGTGAGGGAGAAACCGGTTGAGGCAAAATCAGAGCCCGTGATGAGCTTGGTCACGTTATTGAGGCTCCATGTTGTCCTTCCGTCATTATTACCCTCAAGTTCCTCTTTGGTTATCGGGGTAGAGTAGCTGATGCTGGCGTATGGAGTCTTGTTGTTCATTGTGGTCTCATTGAGGCCAATCTGATTTTGGTCGAAACTGTCGTAGAACGTGATGTTGTTGTAAGCCAGTGTCAGGTTGGCACCCTGGAGCTGGAAAGCAGAACCGTTATGAGCAGGAACCATCGTCTGGCCTGCCAGGCGTACGTAAGCCTTGGCATTGTCGTTCGTGGCAAAGAATCCCTGGCTGATGCCGGCGCCCTGGCGTCCCCACTTGCTGCTACCCTTCACGTTGAAACCGGCGTTGTCGCCCATGTTGACAGAGAAGTTGTTGAATATGGCGGTATTGAACTCAGCATAGCTGTTGTCCATCAGGTTAAAATTACCATCCAGGAAGTCGCAGTGGTTCTCGACGATGAGTTGGCAGAAATTATAGAATTGGGTGTTTTTGGCGCTGAATGTCATTGTGTTGGTGACATAATGCCCCTTGTTAATCCAATAGATGCCCTGCTGGGTAACAGCAGTCTTGCCATCTACATCGGCAGTTCCTTCATTGTAGAAGTTGGTGCAGGAATTCATAATCATGTCACCGGAAAGGTCTAAGTTGCCAAAGTTGTACAGGAATGATTTGTTGCCATCGCCAGGTTTGCTAGTGATGCTGGTACCGATGATGTCGCCTTCGTTATAGAAGATTGCATTTTGATTTAGTTCAAAATTATCCTTTTGCAGATTTACCGTACCCCGACTGTATATCTTTCCACCTCCTGTCTGTTTGTACAGCGACTCGGCATTATAGTTCAGAGTAGCGTTTTCTGCAACATAGATTTCCAAGTTGTTGATATAGAAATCCATGTTTAGATTGAGCGTGGCATTGGGAAGCACGTAAATGCGTGCTTGATTGAGACTTGTTTGGTCATTGAGGACATTCAGTGTCACGTTCTCGCCACTCACGTAAATGTCGCGGGAGCCATACCAGCAGTGTAGCGAGTAGGTGCCTTCGGGTAACTCAAATTCCGTGACATCGTTCATCTTGGTATAATTAATGTTGGAACCCCAGCTATTGACTTCTGTGCAATATTCCAAAGCCTCTTCATACGTCTTGGCTGTTTCGGGAACAGTCGTTTTGTAATAGCTATCTGTATTCTCAAAAGTGAAGGGGTCACCTGTTACAACGGCATCTGAACGTGTTGTCCGTGCGTTTGCTACATCACCAAAGCCCCAGACCTGATTGGGGGAAATGCTGCCAACGTAGGCAAGGAAAGCCTGGTCGTACTTTGATTTGTCAATCTGAGCCTGTGTCATCGGCTCGAAGTCATTGTTTGAACAATTTGTGAATCCAGCACACAGTGTCAATGCTGCAATTCCCGTCATCAAATACTTTTTCATGCTAAAAGAAATTGAATAAATAAACGTTTATTGTTGATAACTGCTGCAAAGATACAAATAACTGTTCGAATTCAAAAGTTTTTCCTCAAAAAAAACACGTAAAAAATACGTAAACGTTTACATCGTAAACGTTTTTCCGTCGTCAGACGAACACTGCAATTGTCGATGTCTGAACTTATTTCTTAATGGGGTAGATGTATGTAAGTCCAATCATGATGACGGCGATGCAAG
>Ga0326512_10001294_pt1 | contig 19636 bp, 30 predicted proteins | sample 1_2617_0518_D_FD_203652 | JGI IMG/M metagenome (GOLD analysis project Ga0326512, IMG submission 203652) | Bovine rumen microbial communities from UC Davis, California, United States - 1_2617_0518 | ecosystem: Host-associated > Mammals > Digestive system > Stomach > Rumen | place: USA... | reverse complement strand
ATGGCGGTGAACTTCTGCCCTAACTGTGGCGCAAAAATGGATGAGAAGGTTACTAGGGAAACCGAATGAATGAGTACATTGTAGAAATCATTTACAGCCAATACGGTGAAGGGACAGTCTTTAAAAAGAAACTGGTTCGGTGCAAGGACTGTAAGCACAGAGACCCCGAAGATAAAAAATGTGACAGCGGTCACGGCATCGTGTGGCAGTTACCGAGACCCGATGACTGGCATTGTGCTGACGGAGAGAGGAAAGAAGAATGAGTGAAGGAAACAATATGATTATTGAAGCGATTAAGTCGCTTATCACAGAAGAACAGATAGACGATGCTATCAGAAGCGTCGTTGCCGAAAGAATGAATTACAAAGTCGAAAGAGCGATCGAAAACGAAGCTGAACGGATTGCCAGAGAATACTGTGATGAAAAGATTGAATCTGTACTGGCAGACATCTTTGGCAGGACGGTCAATATCGATGATGGTTTTGGTGGTAGAAGAGGGTACAAAACCTTTGAAGAATATGTTCGTGATTATGTCGGACAGGAGTGCCGTAAACAGTGGAACATGGAGCACAATGTAAAGCGGATGGTTGAATCAAGGATTGAGGAAGTCTGCAAAAAGGTTGTGGCAGAGAATGAAGCTAATCTTGCGGATCAGGCTATGAAAATCCTTGGTGGGGCAGAGAGGAAAGAAGAATGAAAGAAATTAAACCATGTCCGTTTTGCGGTGGTAAAGCATCGCTACATCAAGGACTTCTCAAAGGAACAAATACTATGATTTGCCATACATGCGGAGCGGATGTGATGTTCTATGGAGCAGACCATGACATTGATAAATTCATCAAGAAGTGGAACAGCAGAGCGGAGAAGAAAGAAAAATGAGCAAACCATTTATAACGGCAGAAACCAAGGTGGTTGATGTACTTGAATATGGTCAAGGTGATGATGGAGAAATTGCCGAAATATTCAAAGCGTTTAAACAGTTCCGTGACGGCTACTATGAACTTACAAACTATGGAGAAGATTGGTGGAAAGTGCTTAACCAAGACACGATGTTTGATGAAATGATGGCTGAACAATGGAAAGAAATTGAAAAAATAGATTTCATGTCAGTCATCGAAAAAATGACAAAGGCACTTGTTGGCACTTACATTCGATTTGATTTCTTTGCGGAAACAGTGATTCTTGCTTCAGAGGAAGGAAAAGGATTTCAGCCGAACAGGGTTGAGAGGAAAGAAGAATGAATCAACGGATAAAGTTACAACAGCTTATCGATGCTATTGATCCAAACAGGGATTCTAACGGCGAAATGATCCAGGTTGTCAGGCCAACAGATGATTGGGACGATTATGATCAGATTGAAACCTCATCTCCATTATTGATCCCTTTTTACGAAGCAGAAATATGCGAAATTAGCATGGAAGCAAAAGACGTGATTCGAATCTCGATAGATTGGGAATTGCTGAATTCAAAATGCGATAGGGACAAAAGATGAAACAGTATTGCAGATATTGTGCGTTCTGCTTTGAAGCGGATCAGTTCAGATGCTCAAATCATCCCGACGGCAAACAGGTATACATGACAAGATCGGATATAAACAGAGCAAACAAATGCCCTAATTATCAGTATTCAGATTTGGGCGACGTTGAAACCGGTAAGCAATACCGTCCGCTTAAAGGCAAGCGAGCAAAGAGAATTAACCGCAATCTGCAACTGTTTGATTAAAGAGGAAAGAACAATGAGCAAATACACAATACAGGCTGATATTGATGAGGACCTGCTCCTCGAAGAGTTCACCAGAGTTGTAAACCAGGTTCTCTCCCGTACATTGGGGCAGGAGACCTTAAAAGAAACCGGGGTAATGAAACAGGCTATTAAGGAGATCGTTTACAGCAGAAAAGAAGAAATCGTTGATCGAGTTGTGAATAAAGCTACAGCTGAGATCGTCCGCAAGGGAATGCCAAAGCTGATAAAGAAGCTGACTGAGGCGAAAGAAGAATGAGTGAACCATTACCCCCAATAAACTGGAAGGAATACTGGGAAATGCTTGATAACTACTACCCACTGTCACAACACAGCGTGGAGTATTACAGGCATCAGAACACATTACTCAAAGCCAGTGGAAAAAGGAAGACAAAGAAAAATAAAAAAAGTTTTAAAAGTCATTATAAAAACTCCGCTTTTGCAGGCATAGGAAGGTAGAAAGAGAAGAATTCGGAACATGAAAGAAGTTGAAGTTGTTTTGACACCCATTAAGGAAGACGTGCATCTGCCTAACATTCCAAACGTTGGAGATAAGTGTTGGTTTCTCCCCAATCCGTTAGGTTTTGGCAAAGGAACAATCAGTGGAAGATGGACAGACGGTGATGGCATTTATGTACAGGTCATCGAATGGAACCCAAAGGTGCGGTGGTCATTGGACAAGATCACATGGGAAATGCCGGTAAGCAGAAATTGATCCAGAAGAGGATCATAGGAGAATGGGCAGACGATGAGTAAAGCAACAGACAAGGTCCGGGAGAAGATCGGCAAAGTCATAGACAAAGAGATCACCAGGGCGCAGAATAAACTGGAAGAGTGGTACAGCAGGCGAGCAGATTGTGGTCTGCGTTACCTGTACAAAGAAGAAGCATGCGAAGCTACAATCAAAGAGCTGAAGGAACTGAAAGAATCATATGATGCTGTTGCCCGGCTGAAGATGGAAAAGCGGACCATGGAAGACAGGATCAGCAGGAAAAACATTCTGATGCTGAAAGCCAAGGATGAGATCGCAACAATCTATGGTCTTGAGAAAGCGGTGAAGGTGCTGCAGGAAGCTGTCGACTTATGACAGGAAAGAGGGTGAATGATGCGCAAGGATGATCGATCATATGTGAACTGGTTCAAAGGAGAGTTAAGGTCCTATCTGAACAGCACAAAAATAATGGCAAGTCTTGAAAGCAAGATCGCCGTACTCGATAACAAGCTTGAGTATCATTCACCTGATCTCAGCGGGAATCCCCATGGCAATTCAGCCCCGCATGATGAGCAGTTAGCGAACTATATAACACTGCGTGATCGGTTCATTAAACAGTATGATTCGATCAAAGCACGGCAGGAGGCCGTAGAATCGATTCTGAGCGCCATTCCCGAATCGGAAAGGAGAATCATCATCCGTATCTCAAAAGGCATCACCACGATGGAATCTGAAGGCCGTAAGATATACAGAAGCAAGAATGAAATCCAGGGGATGATCGATCGTGCAATTCTGAAGGCCGTAAAAAAATATATAAAGGACGAACTGTGAGGTCGATGTTACAATATAGTTGTGGTGAAGGTGAGACAGTAGACATACGGAATCTTTCCATGATTATTCATCTCCTTATTGTTGAAAACGTAGAAGAGAGTCGGTGAGTGGGCAGTCATCGGCTTTTTTCTATGTGTGTGGTTAATGGTATAATTTATATGCAAGGTAGGTTTTACGTGATGTTTACTACTTTGTTCTCTGTAGATTTGTCGTTCGGTGTTGATGATCAGGAAGGGTCCGGCTTGGTGAAGATGTCGGGCTTTTTCTTTTGTTGTATAATGGATGTGAAAAGTTCGTGATGGGTGCCCGTTCCGGTGAGCGGGTGCTCATTTTTTTGCAATGTTACTGCGCCTAAAACAAAAAAAAGAAGCCACGGTTTCCCATGGCTATATATGTTTGTGTTGTTTATTCGGGCCAGTCTTCAGGATCTTCCTTGGTGTGGTAGATCTCTGGATGATCTGCAGCATACCGTTTCAGGCAGTCTTTAAACCATTGCGCTTTGTTCGGGATCTTCTGGTAGATCTCTACCAGCTCAGGCTCTGTGATTCTGTTTAGTTTAAATGCTGCCTGTACTTTGTTCTGCTGTGAGTACTTGCGGTCGTACTCTCTTTTGTTCTGTGCCCATTTGGGTAGTTCAGCCATGGTATCCTCCTTTTCGTTTAAATTATTAATAACATATGCAGGTGTAGCCAGTCAATTTAGAATAATGCCAACTGTTGATAATCGTCATCACTCAGTCTGATTTTCGCTTTGTACTTCCTTGTACATATCGATGTAGTCGTGAAGATCTGCTACAAGTTCATCCACATCGTTTCCGATCTCCTCGTCGCCTTCATACTCTTCCAGAAGGTAGTTAAGCGAATCAAGGATGACATCGGTCTTTCCGTTGATGAGATCGTTAACTGTCTCATGAATGATGTTGATGATCGTGGGATCCGGGAACTGTGGGCCGTATGGATCGACCTTTTCGTGCAGCTCCATGATGGATGATGTGATGATAAATGCCTGCTCGTTAAGCATCCAGGGCGATGGCTTGATGTTCTGAATGATCATGATGTTTACCTCCATCCGTAAAGTGTTGTTACTGCTCTGTCGTTGTAGAAGAATGTTGTAGCCTCATCGCCTACGATTAAGTCGTCACTGATGATTTCGTGAATGTCGCCGTTTTCAAACTGGATGAGATACCGGTCCCATTCGTCGGCATACCCTTCATACAGCTGTTCAATGATGGTGCCGTGTCTGATCGTGTAGGTATCGCCGGGTATGGCATCGGATACGTCCAGCAGGTATTCGTTACCGTCCTGATCGATCGCCACCGCATAACTGATTATGCAGTCGGGAGAGAACTGTAAGTCCCTGTATCCGGTCACCGTGCAGGTGGGGAACTGTTCACCCTGCGCCGGTTCTGTTGTTTCTTCCGGCAGGATCTGGATCGGTTCCGGTGTCTGTTCGATCTCTTCCGGTGCCTGTTCAGCGTTGACCGCCGGGATAAGATCCGGATAGAGTCTTTCTGATGTCTGGATGACAGCGCCGATAAACATAGAGAATGTGAGGATTAAAGCGGATGTGATAGCGAATGCTGTAAGCAGCAGGTTTTTGATGTTCTTCATTGTTTGATCTCCTTATCGTTTGGGCCGGTGCTTTAGGTGACCGGCAAACCTTATGGTCGTTTGGCTTATTTTGTGTACTGTTCGATGTATTCGGTCGCTTCTTCGATGGTTCTTGTGTACTTACCGATACCGCAGTAGTAGAAGTTCTGATTGTCTACACTCGTCCAGATCTGCACGTCATACATGAAACCGTATGTTTCCCGCATGAATTCCGATGCTTCACTGATAACAATCTTCCGGTAAATCTTAGGCATGTTTTTGATCTCCTTTTCTTTTCGCTTGTAGAATAGCACTGCAGTTGTAGACTGTCAACAATAAATTAATCAGTGTATCCGGTGTATGTGACTGTCTTGTGTCCGGTTCTGATGATCTTCGGGGACCACAGCCAACTGACAGCGCCCAGGGCCTTTATAATGTCCGCATCCGGCACGTTGTCGATCGAATCGGCAAAGTGTACGGCCCAGGTTTCCCGCCTTCCTGATTCGGACTGTTCAGCGATGAATGCGGGGATGTTTTCGGATCTTGTTTTTTCAATAGTCATTGTTTACCTCCATTTGGCCGGGATTGTGTCGGCTCCCGGCAGGCCGTTTTGTGTTTACTGATTTTCGATCAGTTCAACGATTTTGTCGTAGCCGTAGTCGGTCTTAGGATTGTACCCGGTGGAGTGTTCAAGGAATAACACATACTCGTGATCGCTGCAGCCGTCACAGTTTGAACAATGCTGGTCCGGATCGATTCCACACCGGCAGATGTAAACCGACTTGCCCAGGCGCTTAAGGTAGTAGTACATGTTGGCAATGTATGCGTTATGGCCATAGTTGAAACCCTTGCCGGGGATAATGCTTTTCACTACGTTAACATTCGGAAGAGTGTTCAGCAGTTCAATATCAGGGTCATTTTCAACCTTGGTATAGGTCCATGATTTAATGCCGGTGAAATTCTTCATGACTTCATAGAACCCCTTAGCCTCGCCGGGGATAAAGTCACCGATTGCATGCATACGCATTTTTTCGGTTCCTTCATTGCGTAACTGAATCGCAACCAGGGCGAAATAGATTTCCGGGTATTTCTTTAAAAGTCTTGTTCTCATCATTGCGTAGAACTTAACCGAATTTTGTTTGTAATGGCCGGTAGTACCATAGCAGCCCGGGCACGTTGCCGGGCATGTGCCCTTTTCGGAGATCTCATTTCCGTTTTTATCGACACATGTAATAGTTTTGTTTGTGGGTAATGTGGAAGAGTGATAAACCTTTTTTCCAAGCTTGCTATTACCCTTAACCAGCGGGACCGGGTAAAGCGTGCCGTCAATCATGACCATATTTCCGAAAACCTTTAAACCAAGTGTGTTTTCGATTTCTTTCCTTGTACTTGCTTTCATGTCTTTATACCTTCTTTCTATGTGGCGCCCATTTGGGCATATGAACCGGTTTTGAGATCCGGCAATCTGAAGATGTGAGCTGCGGCTTTTTATTTCACGTCGCCGCCTATATACACTTGCAAGTGTAGAACGTTAACCAAAAAAATTAAGTTTGTAAGTGACAACCCCAAGCGAGCGATACGAGCGGCGGACCTAGATCAGGACTTATCAACGAGCTCACGCCAGCTAGAAATGCATGATTGACTGAAGACAGTTTCCGCCGGCGTGCACGTCATCACGACATTCAGCGCCGGGAGATCCGCACGGGCCTACCCGCTTGGAGTGATTCAGTTTTCAAAGATCCGGAATTGATACTGTCGCTTGGTTTGGAGCTTGCTGTTTTGCTTTTCGCACTTTCAATATAGCGCTGCAGTTCTACCACGTCAACCCCAAAATGCATTTTTTTGTGAGAAAGTTTTTTCCCCGTAGGGGAACTTTTTTTGAACCATGGGGAAACGGCCAAAAACCATAGGAAAAAAGCGGACCGAAACCGGCAGCAGCTGCAGCAGATCGGAACCGGAACCGGCCCAAAAAGGGAGAAAAGGAGCGGAAAAGGAACGAAATCGACAGGGTTATTTCTTCCTATCTATAGCGAAAAACCGGAGGCCTGAAGACAGCACACCGACCGCAGCTGGACACCGGCAGCAGATCAGCCAAGGAAGGCAGCCAGAACCGGAGGCCCGGCCCGAAAAACGAAAGAAAACCGGCATTTTCAGCCGTATTTCATCGAATACAGGAATAGCAGACAGGAAGACAGATAGACACCGGAATCCGGGAAGATCCTTATATGTGATCATTGCCAGCGCTGCAGATCAGCCACGACAGCAGCCGCCGAAAACGACACCGAAAAGAGAATAGCAGCGGAGACCGAGACCGCCACAAAAAAGCGGACCGCCCGCCGATGAGATAGGGTAGGGTAAACAATATGGTAGGTTTACCTACTACAGTATCTAACTAAGCTACTTAGATCAGATCTTTGTAGAAAATTGTAGATACATAGTAGAAAAACCTAGTGTTTATGCTACTTTTCTGATGTTTCTGTTGTACACATTGTTGTATACCTATCCCCCTATAGTCCCCCTTCCCAGGGCAGACACAAGCACGGAGGGAGGGAGGAGAGGAGGGGGCACAGGGGAGGAGAGGGGGGGAGGGAGGCGCAGCCCCTTTTTAGCCCCCGCCCGTTGGAACCTTTATTATTGTTGTTGTTGTGTTTCCTTTCCCGGAGACATAATATTCCCTCCTACAGGATTATTTCCCAAACCAATTTCCTGCTATCTCCTGCACTCAGATACCAAAAAATACGGGGTTTTATCAAATTTTCTGCTACATCCTGCAATCCTACTTTTGGGAAATAAATAGTAGTACCTAAGACTGAGTCCCAAAAATTAATACGGTATGCCAGTTTTAACGGATATTATGGTAGTGATGAAAGAATTGAAAGATACAGAAGGCCAGAAGTACTGGGTCAATAGAGACAATATAGAGTACATTGCGAGCGTAGGACGGGAATATGCCGTGCGTTTTACCAGTGGAAGTGTACTGAGAGTAGATGAGAAGACGGCGAAGGAGCTGATGGAAGGATATGCCAAGACACGAAAAGATGTTCAACTTCGACCTAAAGCCAAGGGTGTTTGAGAACAGAGTCAGAAGATATTTTGAGAATGACGGCCCGTATACATTTGCGGGTCTTTATTTATACCTGGGTGTGTCGAAGGGCAAGTGGGCGAAGCTGAAGAAGGATCCTGATTATAAAGACGCATGTGACTATGCTCAGACGAAGATGGAAGAGCAGTACGAACAGCAGCTGATGAAGGGCAATCCCACGGGTGCTATTTTTGCGCTGAAGAACATGGGATGGAGTGATCAGGCGAAGATTGACCTTGCCGTAGGAGAGATCGTGCCGGTAGAGCAATTGCTTAAAGGCGCAAAGATGAAGGCTAAATGAACGATGTGGATATTACCCTTAAGGGGTACATTGAGAACTATCTGAAGATACAGACCAAGGACGGTCAGTTGATCACACTGAAGATGAACTATGCGCAGAACCGTCTGTATGATCTGTTTGCGGATGCGTATGAAAGGGACGAGCCGTTCAAGTGCATTATTCTCAAAGCCCGTCAGATGGGTCTGAGTACATGTACTGAGGCGATCATGAGTGCGTTATGCATGACCAGTCATTTCAGAAACGGTCTGATTGTCGCCCATACATCTGACTCCTCCACTCATATCTACAACATGGCAAAGAGGTACTATGAGAACCTGCCTAAGGGTCTCAAGCCGATGCTGAAGTACTCCAATGCCAAGGAGTTAAGATTTGAGAACCCTGCCAAAGATCCTCCCGATGAACTGAAGGGGCTGAGGTCGAGTATAAGAGTGGCTACTGCCGGGCAGGGCGGTGTCGGCCGTTCACAGACATTCAACTATATTCATCTTTCGGAGCTGGCATTCTGGGAGGAACAGGACGGGCAGACAGTCGCTGATCAGCTGACCGGTCTTCTGCAGACTCTTCCTCAGCACGGCTTCTCAATGCTTGTGATTGAGTCCACTGCCAACGGATATAACTACTTCAAGAACCTGTGGGACCAGGCGGTGGCAGGTGAATCCGACTATATTCCTCTGTTTATCCCGTGGTATGAGATGGAGGAATACCGCTATCCCTACCATGGTGAGGATCTGACAGAGGATGAGATTGAACTCAAGAAGAAGTTTAACCTCGATGATGAACAGATCATGTGGCGCAGGTATGCGATCAGAAACCTGTGCGGTAATGACCTCGATAAGTTCAGACAGGAATATCCGGCGACTCCCGAAGAAGCATTCATCATGTCGGGATCTCCTGTGTTCGATCTGCAGAAGGTCCTCAGAAGGATGGATGAAGTCCCCGAACCCATCGCCCAGGGAACATTCTCTGATATGGGCAACTGGTATGAGAACTCCAAGGGCTATACAAAGATATGGGAATTCCCCGTACAGGGCCATGCATATGCAATCGGAGCAGATACTGCCGGTGAAGGATCTGACTATTTTGTCGGATATGTACTGGATAAGACCCAGCAGGGGAAGATGGTAGCCCAGTACCGTGCCGTGACGGATGAGGCACTGTTCGTCAGACAGATGTACAACCTCGGACATTTCTATAACTATGCTCTGATAGGACCTGAAACCAACTTCTCTTCCTATCCGACCATGAAGTTACAGGAAATGGGCTACTACAACATGTATGTCAGAGAGTCAGTGGACACCTATACACAAAGGGTGCAGAAGAAATTTGGCTTCCGTACCACTACACTTACAAGACCTCTGATCATCGACATGCTGAAGGAGATCGTTTCCGAACATATTGAACTCATAAACTCAAAGGAACTCCTTCGGGAGATGCTGTCCTTTGTTAAAAATGAGAAGTCGGGCAAACCGGAAGCAGCATCGGGTGCCCATGATGACTGTATTATGGCTGCAGCAATCGCTTTCTTTATTCTGCCCCAGGCTCAGACAGGGGTATTTTTTGACGACGATGATGACACCTCGATCATTTCAAATGAGGAGATGTCATTTTTAAATTACGGAGGATGACATGGTTTATCTGATTATCGCAGTCGCCTGCTTCTTTGCAGGTTTTTATTTCGGCAAGGACTCCGTCAAGGGCAAGGTTATGTCCGAAAGTGAAATGGAAGCGATCAGACAGGTATTGAATGTCCTCAGCTGGACAGGAGGCAATGATGAAAATAAAGACGAGTCCTGAAGAAATCTACGATGAATATGAAAAGGGGCGCTCATTCAACTCATCCAATGGCCTCTATGACACCGTGGAAAAGAACCAGTCATTCTACCTCGGCGACCAGTGGAAGGGAGTCAATGCCCCGGATCTGACGAAGCCTGTATTCAATATCATCAAGCGTGTTACGTCTTATTTTTCGGCGATGATCGTTTCCGATGATGTGGGAGTGAATATTCTTCCTTTCCATGAGACTCCCGCCAACAAGGCAACCGCTTCAATCATCTCAAAACAGGTGGAAGCAGTACTGGAGCGCACAAGAGCGAACACCAAATGCCGTACAAATATCAAAAACTGTGCGGTAGACGGCGATACCTGCATGCTCGTCAACTTCAATCCCGATATTGAAACCAACCAGGACGCAAAAGGCGATATTGAACTGCTCATTATCGACAATACCAACGTCATGTTCGGCAATCCGTACTCTGATGATGTTCAGTCTCAGCCGTACATTCTCATTGTTCAGCGCCTTTTCACCGGACAGGTTAAGGATATGGCTGAATCCATGGGAGTTCCAAAGGATCAGATCGAAAATATCAAGTCCGACACGGAATCCATGACGCTCACAAAGACAATCGGCGACGAACTCACAACGGTGATCACAAAATTCTGGAAGGAAAAATCGGAAATTACGGTCGGAATCGATCCAATCACCAAATTGCCCATCAAACGGCAGAGAACTTCCGTTCATATGACCAAGTGTACCCAGTCTGTGACCCTCAAAGAGCCTGTAGACATGGGTTATACCAGTTACCCCATCGCATATATGACCTGGGAACATGTCAAAAACTCCTATCATGGGCGCTCACCCATCACAGGACTCATTCCCAATCAGATCTTCATTAACAAGATCTATGCAATGTGCATGGTCTATATGACAAACATGGGTTTCCCGAAGATCTTCTATGATCAGACCAAGCTTTCCAAGCTTACCAATGATGTAACCAAGGCTGTGGCACTCCCCAACATGGATATGGCAGGAAAGATGATCGATGCCATCAAGGCACCGGACTTCTCCAACCAGATCATCCAGCTGGTTGACTCCACAGTCTCTTACACAAAGGACTTCATGGGAGCCTCAGACGCTGCTTTGGGTAACATCTCCAACCCGGACAATACATCAGCCATCGTTGCTGTTCAGCAGGCCTCAAGTGTCCCTCTGGAACTGCAGAAACTGGACTACTACCAGTTCTATGAGGACATTGTGCGGTCCATTGTGGATGTCATGGCATGCTCCTATGGGGTCAGAGAAGTGAAGATCACTGAGGAACAGGCAAGAGAAATGAACGCTGTCGAAGGACTCGATCCTGTCACAGAAGAACCGGTCTTTGCTACGGCAGTCACCATCGATTTCTCTGCTCTTCAGAATATGAACTATGACATCGACGTTGAGATCGGTGCTTCTTCTTACTGGAGTGAGACAACCCAGGTTCAGACCATGGATTCACTCTTTGAAAAGGGCATCGTCACCAACCCTGTTACCTACCTTGAAGGCATCCCCGATAAGTACATCCCCAACAAGAGGAAGATCATCGAGGAGATCAAGGCACAGCAGGCAATGCAGGCACAGATGGCAGCACAGCCCATCCCTGTTTCCTCAGATCCGAATGTGACTGTGGGTATGCAGGATGGTGAGGATAACCGTGCTCCTGCGTCACAGGCTGCCAATCAGCAGCTGCAGGATACCTATGCAGAAGCAAAGAAATTTTACGGAGGCGGTCAATGAAATGCCCCAGATGTCATAAACCCATGGTACGGAAGAAAGACAAAGAGAACGTCTACTACTTCCAGTGCTCATGCGGTACTACGGTAGGAAAACCAAAACCTAAAGAGTCGGAGTGATCCGGCTTTTTATATGCGCCAACCATAGCGCACAGGAGAAAAACAGATGGACGAAATGACAAACCAGTCAATCGAATCTGAAGACGACAGCTTTGAGATTGAGGAAGTAAACGATACTCCTGACGAGGAGGAAGTCGAAGAAACCGAAGTCGAAGAGACCGAACCCACCCCTACAGAAGACTTCTTACAGATCCGTTACAACGGTCAGGATCAGTCCCTTACACGGGAACAGGCCACCACACTTGCCCAGAAGGGAATGAACTACGACAAGATCAGTCAGAAGCTGCAGGACGCATTGAATAACCCGGTTCTGAAGATCGTTGAATCCAATGCAAAGAAAGCAGGCCTGTCTGTAGAGGAATACACGAATCGTCTGGCTCAGTACCAGGATTCACTCAGCATTCAGCAGATTGCAAAAGAATTCAAAACACAAAACCCGGATGTATCGGACGCAGTAGCAACCCAGTACGCAAGCGAGGTCTACAAGAACCGACAGGCACAGAGCGCCAGAGAAGAGGCTGAACGTGCCCAGCAGGCTTCGCAGGCAGAACAGGACGCACTGGTCGCAGAGGTAAAGGCATTCCAGTCCAGGTTCCCCGATGTCGATATTGAGAACCTCCCCAATGAGGTGATTGACGACATCAATATGGGGACTCCTCTGATGGAAGCGTATCTGACATATGAGAATCAGCAGTTGAGAAACAGGCTGACCAACTCACAGACAAACGCACGGAACCGCAATAACTCTGTCGGCAAGGTCTCCGAAAACACCGGCAAAGGCACGGGCAATGACCCGTTCATCCAGGGATTACTTGGATAAAAGGAGACAAACATGGCACAGGGAATTAACTTAGCCGAAAAATATTCATCTCAGCTTGAACAGGCTTTCCTCAGAGAGTCTGTCATCCAGTCCAATGTAAACAATGAATACTCTTTCGAGGGTGTCCGTGGTGTTTACATCTACTCTGTGGTTACTCAGCCCCTGCGTGACTACACACGTTCCGGTGTATGGAGATATGGTCAGCCTACTGAACTGCAGGATGACACACAGCACCTCGTCCTGTCTCAGGACAAGTCCTTCGCTCTGACAATCGACAAGGGCAACAACAAAGACCAGATGAACGCAAAGAGAGCAGGCGCTGTTGTTAAGCAGCAGGTCGGCGAACAGGTCGTTCCGTGGTTCGATAAGTACGCTCTGACAGCATGGAACACTGCAGCATCAGCACTGGCAGGCGCAGCGCCGACAAAGGCAAACATCGTTGACATCTTCGCCAACGCTCGAAAGTCCTTTGTCAATGACAACATTCCTGTCAACACCGAGCAGAACATCGCTTACATCTCCGCTACAAACTATGCTTACCTGCTCCTCAACCCGGAATTCATCTCCGTTGAGAAGCTTGGTGAGAAGCACCTGGTCAAGGGCGAAGTCGGTAAGTGCATGGGCTGGAAGGTCATCGAAGTTCCGGATTCCTACCTGCCGAGCGGAACACATGTCCTGTTCACACACAAGTCCAAGGTCCTTGCTCCGACAAAGATCTCTGAACTCTTCATCAGAAACGATGTTCCGGGCATCTCCGGCACTCTGATCGAAGGCCGTTACTATGGCGATGCCTTCGCTCTCAAGACACTTGTCAACAGCACAACCTATGATTCCGCTCATCCGGAAGGCGCAGGCACATTCGCTGTCAAGGGTGTTCTGAAAGCAACAACCAGCGCAGGCTAAAAATTTGAGAGTCTATCAAGGCTCTCTGAGAGGAGAACATTATGACAGTTAAAGAATTATATGAACTGGCAAAGGCAATGATGTTTGAAAAGTCCACCTCAAGAGACTATGACAACTACTACATTCCGTGGATCAATGTTCTCTTGTCAGAGAATTTTGATATCAACAACTCACTGCTCAGATCCATCGGCGAGGAACCGCTTGACGATATCCCGACAGTCTCCCTGGATACTGATGTGCTTCCCTATGAAGACCGCATCTGCAGGGAGATCCTGCCGTATGGACTCGCAGCGCATTTCTTCATTGACGATGATCTGTCGAAGTACGACATCTTCAATACCAAGTATGAAAACGCACGGATGGCCTATATGAAGGGCAGGACAGTTTCGCTGACTGACGTATACGAGGTGACCTGGTAATGCCTATCATCCGTCAGAAATCACATGAACCGGCGCAGTACAATCTGCTGAATATCATCAATCCCGGATCGGGCGGGCTGAATATACAGGATCTTGATTATCTGTTACCCGTGAAACAATCTCCGAAGATGCTGAACATGATGTATAAGAACGGTGTCTTCGGCAAGAGATACGGGCAGGAAACGGTATCCAGTGCTGATTCGGATATCCTTGCGGTCGGCAGATACCACAACGAACTGTACTTTCAGACATCCGCAGGCATCAGCAAACTGGGAGAAGGATCTGTATATACCGCTGAACTGACCCACAAGGGAATGTTCTTCGTGTTCAACAAGATCCTTTATTTCCTGTCAGAGGATACCTACATCCAGTTTGACGGCGAGGAATGGAAAGAGGTTGAGCCGTACATCCCGGACATTCTGATCACGTCCAATCCCGATGGAACCGGCGGGCAGACCACCGACTATAACTACAACGCAATCGGGTCCGGCTTCAGAGTCGGGTTCAATGGCGATGGATCCAGTACGGTGTACCGTCTTCCCAAGCAAACAGACGAGAATAAGAACCTGATCATCATGGATGACACTCCTGTGAAGGTTCTGATCGGCGATGTGGAGCACTCGGAAGATGATCCCAATCCCGGCTTTACCGTGGACAGGAACGCTTATACGGTCACATTTGATACAGCACCGGATGTTGGCACAGACAACGTGTTTATCACAGCGTATGTGACCAATCCTTCCTACAGATCAAACATTCTCAAATGCAAATACGCTGCTTCTTACGGCGGCAATAACAACTCCCACCTGTTCCTGGCGGGGAACGGAAAGTCAACCTACTACTATTCAGACGTGTTTGATGCGTCCTACTTCCCTGAAATGAACTATGCAGTGATTGGGTCTACAGAAGATGACATCACCGGCTTTGGGCTTCAGTACAATGTGCTGATCATCTTCAAGCCGACTGAGGTATATTCCGTGGCTTACTCCTTCTCCAAGGACACCAATGGGGTGGAGCGGATGCTGTTAACATCCATGCCGGTCAATAACGAGGTCGGATGCGATATGCCGTATACCATCCAGTACATCGACAACCGGCTGACATGGGGGAACAGCGTGTACGGCATCTGTACGCTTTGCTCAACAGCGATTATCGATGAACGTAATGTTCGGGTCGTCTCAAGGAACATCAACGGTGGAAGCCGTGAAAACGGCCTTCTGGCTGAAGATAATCTGCAGGACGCTGTAGCACTGGATTATGACGGCAAGTACATTGTGTTCACTGGACGTGTGGCATACATGTGGGACTACACCAACGCTCCTTTCTCTGATTCCTTACGGTACTCAGTGGATGAGATGGCAAAGGCTACTGCATGGTACAGATGGGATAACATCGGCACTGGAAACGTGTCATGTGGCATCGTGATCGGCAGCACTGTTTACTTTGTGGCAGGGGCTGATGTGATCACCTTTAACAATGAACTGAATGATTTTGGCGAAAGCCCGATTCATTCTTACTATCAGACACCGCTGTTTGACTTCCAGGCTTTCGAGGCACTGAAGACAATCAAACAGGCATTCTTTGAAGTAAGAGGAGATACAGCTACCAAGATCCATATCACATACATTACCGATGAAGATCCCGAAGGCGAAGAAGATCCAGAGGACATTGAGGTTCCCGCACTGCTGTGGGGAGCGTTCACATGGTCTTCCTTCAAATGGGGTGTCATGAAATACGCAAAGACATTTGCACGGAAGTGTTCTATCAAGAAGGTCATGCTGTTTGGTGTGTTACTGGAGAATGATGAATTCGGCAGAGACATGTCACTGAGCGGGATCAAGCTGAAGTACACAGTCGTCAAGGAGGTCAAATAATGGACAGATTTGAATTTACTCCATCAACTGGTTTCAAGGATGCGTCCGCTTTTGCAGATCCTGCTTCCGAAACCGAAACAAGAGAACAGCTGATGCTTCCTCATGAGCAGACACAGACATATCTGAATGGCACACTGGTGCCTGCAGTCGAAACAGCACAGCAGAACATTCAGACCCTGCAGTCACAAGTTGAGGCGCTGGTCGGTGCTACCGGCGATCCTACTGCGATTCAGAACATTTTGAATGCGATTGCTTCAATCAATGACTTCCTGTCTGTGGTTGATACGGTCGCATATGTGGAGTGACCTATGAGAAGAGGAACTACACCGGCATATGTGGTGAGAATCCATGGCGCAGATATGGCGAACATCGAAAAGGTGATCCTGTCATTTGAGCAGAACGATGAAGATGGAAACATCTCCAGTGAACTGGATGTCGAGTGCACGATTGCTTCCGATGGAGCGTATGCATATCTGACAAGAGAACAGACACTGGCCTTCCGCAAAGGCAGAGTTAAACAACAGGTATCAATCCTCACAAAGGACGGTATCTGGAGAACAAATGATATCGACAAGGAAATTGTGGTCGACACGATTTATGAGGATTGAACATGGCAGATAACTATGAAATTGATGTGACACTTGAAGAGATATTCGGTACCGGCATCAGCAGTGTAGAGCAGACTGTTGAGAGCCATGAGCCGAATGGAGTCAATGAGGTCACAGTTACACTGACAAACGGGCAGACATCTGTCTTCAATGTCAGAAACGGTGATTCCTCCGGGAAGCCTACTCCTGTCGCAACAGTGGCAGAGATGACAGACCCGACAGAGATCTACCTTTATACCGGCAGTGAAGAAGGATATGTCAAAGGCAATATCTATTGCTATAAGAACAATGAGTGGACTGACGTAGGCACCTATGGTGGGATGATCGTTGACGAGGAACTGAATGCAGACAGTGAGAATGCTGTAGCCAACAAGGCGATCACTGAAGCGATCAATGCTACTCCTCAGCTGAGAATTGTCGAGAACGGCAAGTGGGTTGTGGCTGTACCGGATCACGACAGTTCAACCGCATCCGTCTACGTGCCGACAGCGGTAAGCATGGGCCACCCTGATCTTCTTCAGACAGATACCAAGAGTTCCCTTGTTGATGCGATCAATGAGGTCAAGGCAGATACCAATGCACTGATTGCTGCAGTCGGGTCTCCATTGGTGGCAAACACAGCTGCCGGCATGACAGACCAGACAAAGATCTATGTTTATACCGGATCTGAGACAGGCTATACAAGCGGGCACTGGTACTACTACGATGGCTCTGCATGGGCTGATGGCGGTATCTACCAGTCGACCGGAATCGATACAGACAAGACTCTGACAGTTGCGAACCAGGCTGCAGATGGCAAGGCAGTTGGAAACGAAATCTCAGACTTAAAGAGCGCTATTCAGCAGGGCGGTTCGTTCAATGCAGAAGTTAAATCGGCACTTGATGCGTTTACGGCTTCTGTCCTTCAGCTTACAGAAAAAGTGGCATACATTGACGAGAACGGACAGGATTATTATGACGATATTGAAGATGCGGCTGATGCTCTGCACTCTGCTATGTATCCACCGGCAAATCTTGTATCAATCAGTGCTGTGTATACACAGAGCGGAACGGTGTACGTTACAGATTCACTTGATGTTCTTAGGTCTGATCTTGTTGTTACTGCGTTGTTCGATGATGAAACAACAAGAACAATAACAAATTACACATTAAGCGGAACTCTGACCGTAGGCACTTCCGTAGTCACAGTTGCTTATGGTGGTAAGACTGCAACATTTAATGTCACAGTTACATTTGCGGTTGAATGGACATTGGAGTGGGATTATACAGATGGTGCTTTGCCAAGTACTGCTGATTGGAATACCACAAAACAAGGTAATGCAACTGCATCATTTATTGCAGGTAAAGGCATTGAATGCAGAATATCAAATGGTGGGTATACGTTAGTCCCCAAAAATTATCAGACAACTAAAAATGGCATTATTGAGTACGTTGTAAACTTTGAGGTTCTTGGCAATAATACAAGTATTAGGGGAACATTAAGTGATTCAAGTTGCATTATTGGCTACCTGTCAAAAGCAGGTGTACGAATCAACGGAAGCACTTATGAACCTATTGCAGACACAGAACCAAACCTTAATACAGACTATACGGTTAGAGTGGAACGCACAGACACAACGGGAAAAGTGTATTTAAATGGTACTGAAGTATGGTCTGGCTCGGCTCGTGATCTTAGTGGAACAAATAATATTATGGTTTCCACCACAGCATATGATACAGTAACAACTGTGGCTTATATTAAGAGCATCAAACTATACCACGAAAACTAATGAGGTGGAGTGATGGCAGTTTACGATATTAACGGAAACACAAGTGGTGTTTATGACATTGACGGAAATGTAATTGGCGGTGGTGGTGATGTAGCACCAACAGATAATGTCAGTGGATATGTAACTGATCCTGAATATATCACAGTTGAAAATTCACCATACAGATTGGTTTGGCATGATGAATTTGAAGGAAGCGATATTAACAAAAACTTTTGGACTGATGCACAGCTTATCAGCACCAAATATAAGCGATATGGTGCATGGACAGATTATTATCTGAATGATAGCAAACTTCACTTGAGAATAAAAAAAGATGCGCCAAATTGTTTTGTGGATGATCCGAGTAACAGTAACGATATGGCACAAAGCATTATCCAAACCGCTCAACAGAATAAACTCCATGTAACTACATATGGTTATCATGATGTAAATCCTTTTTGGGGATTACTTACACAGGAAGGATATTATGAATGCCGATTCAAAGTATGGAAAGCGACGGGTGGTTGCCATACATCATGGTGGTGTGTCGGCATTCAAGATGGACTATACGCCGAAAGTGCGAGAGCCGAGATAGACATTACAGAAATTCTAGGACGTGCAACAACAAATCTTCCGCACGGTCAGCATAGACAATCGGACGCATCATGCACAGAAAGCTACACCACTACCGAAGTAAATGTAGACTTTGCAACAGATTTCCATACAGTTGGCTTCTTATGGGAAAACGGATTGATGAAATGGTATGTTGATGGTACTTTGGTGGACACAAAGAACATCAATACACCACAGTATCCAGTTATGCATTTCTTGGCGGCTTATAAACGCAGAAGTGGCAGTGGATGGACAGGTGCAGCTGACACAACACTGGGTGATGTTGAATTTCAGGTTGATTATTTGAGGATTTACAAGAAAGCAACATCACAGGCATCAAATACTGTCACAATAAGCGGATATACACCAATCACCATCAATGCCAATACACAGGATATGACCATTGATGATGAACGTGGTTGTCCAATCTGTTTCCCTTCATACGTTTATGTGAACTGGAGCGATGGAACACGAACTGAGCATTGGGTTAAGTGGCAAGCCGTACAGGAAACATATCAGAGCAAGATGACCAATCAGCAGTCATTCACATGGGATGGCTATGTGTATGGTTTAGGAATTGATATTGTCGCACAGGTGAATTACTGACATGACAAAAGTAATTTGCATAGTGGCTGTTCTGATCGGCTATGCAGTCCTCGGATATGTCAAAGCGAAATCCAAGAAGGAAGAGGATGCGCTGATTGAAGAATGGCGGAAAGGCTTTAAAT
>Ga0326512_10001293_pt1 | contig 19637 bp, 18 predicted proteins | sample 1_2617_0518_D_FD_203652 | JGI IMG/M metagenome (GOLD analysis project Ga0326512, IMG submission 203652) | Bovine rumen microbial communities from UC Davis, California, United States - 1_2617_0518 | ecosystem: Host-associated > Mammals > Digestive system > Stomach > Rumen | place: USA... | reverse complement strand
GGAGCGTGTTGTCAACACCGTAATCCGCGAGAATAGGGTAAGAGTAAGCAGGGGGTTGGTTTCCTTCTCCCCTGCCGACTCTCCTAAGACTCCCAAAGGTGTGTCCGATGAAGACGTTGAGAAGATGGGTGACGCTATCGAGAGCATGATGGACTCTCTTGCAGAGAAGGATGCCCAGATAGCCAAGCTTCAGGAAGAAAACGCCGCATTGAAGGCCGCACTGGAAGAGAAGGCTCTGACAGACGCTCCCGAAGACACCGACACAAAGGGTGAAGGTGACAATGGCGACTCGAAGGAAGTTCCCGAAGAGGATGCAAAGGATGCTCCCGAAGGCGACTCGAAGGAAGTTCCCGAAGAGGATGCAAAGGATGCTCCCGAAGGCGACTCGAAGGAAGTTCCCGAAGAGGATGCAAAGGATGCTCCCGAAGGCGACTCGAAGGAAGTTCCCGAAGAGGATGCAAAAGGTAAGAAACGCTCAAAGAAGTAAGACATGCTAATTGACATCACATCTTTCACAGGTGGCCCGCGTCAGATAGAAAACGCGGTGGCCACACAGAAGACAGCCGCACAAGTCGCTGTTGCGGAGCGTATCAATGCGTACATTGAATTTTACCAGCTTAGATTCCTGAGAAGGGCTTTGGGCGGTGGATTAGGTGCGCTCGTTGATGAATATACGAAGCATGAGCACAACGAGCCTAACGAAGACTACGAGAAAATCGTTGAGCTTCTGAGGGAGCCGTTTGCGGACTTCGTGTTTTTCTATATGCTCCGTGACATGAATGTCCAGCCTACCATAACGGGACTTGTCCAACTGAAATGCGCCAACGCCTATGTCAGCACATTGGAGAAAGGCGTAGAGACGTGGAACCGCATGGTTGACGGGATGGTTTTGTTTGTTCTTTCTATTAGCGGTGTCGGTGTGGAGGATGTTGTTGTTGATGATGATCTGCTGACCAGTATTAACAACTTCAATCTTTAGGCATGCTTAACGTCATAGACATACTTGGAGGTATCGTTGAGGCCATGTCCGGCAACACAGAGGTAGTGATGAGCATAGAAGGGAAGTCGAAACCCGAAATCTCATACATCTTCGGTGACGCTCAGTATATCAAGGACCAGCTTGACGAGTACAGCAAGGTGACAGGTGTTGAGAAGTTGCCGCTCATAGCCCTGTTCACTCCCGTAAAGGAGAAGAGAGGTCTAATGGATGTTGCGTGTGAAGCGAAGGTGAACATCCTGATTGCATGCAGCAGCCGTCAAGAGTGGGACAACAATGAGCGGAAGGAGTATTCTTTCGAGAATGTGCTTCGTCCAATCTACAGCACCTTCATGGATGCGTTGAAGCATTGCCCTCAGATTGAGGTTAATTACGACGGCAGTATTCCCCATGTCTATTCTGAGAACTACAGCTATGGCAGATATGGCGCATACACGGCCTCAGGCGAGGCAGTGAGTGAACCAATAGATGCTATCAATATCAGTGATTTAGAAATCCGTATCAAAACTCCAAATTGTAAGAGAAAATGAGAAACATTCGTTCATGCGAGGGTATCACCCTCGAAACAGGCCACAGTGAATGCCAGGTCGATTTTGGCAGAATCAAGGCCATCATTCTTGTCCCCCACGGCAAGACACTGGGTAAGACGTTTGCTCCCGGCGACTTCGAGCAGAAGTGCCACGCTGACGTTCCCAACCGTATCTACCCCATCAAGACAGTCGTCGAGTATGCGAAGGCAGGCGGCGAGCCTCAGGTGACGACCATCGGTTACGGCACGAGCGGTGTGTCCGGCCTCAGCCAGCGCACCGACACCTTCACGCTTGACCGGTTCTACGAAGGCTTGGCAGCAAGTCTTACGAAGAACATGAACAAGAAGTTCGACGCCTACTACCTCGACGAGAACGGTCTGCTCATCGGCCAAGACAACGGAACAGACGAGCTTGGCGGTATTCCGATGAACACGGTATACTGCAACGTTACGCCTCTGCCCACGTCAAGTGCCAACGCGAACATGACCGTATCTCTGGTACTGGAGAATGCCCGCGAAGCCATCGAGAAGCTCGATTACGTGCAGCTCGACTTCAACCCCATCGACGAACTGAACGGCCTTGTTCCTGTGAAGCTCGTAGAGGTGACGAGCGGCAAGTACCAGGTTATCGAGGTTGCCGGTTCCTACGACCGTACTCCCGAACTGGGTGAAGCCATTGCAAGTGCGGCAACGGACGTGCTGGACGGTGCTTCCGCTTGTACGTACACGGGCGGCTTGCTTGTGATTACCGCACCCAACGGTTCCACACCTGCGCTCAAGCCTTCGAGCGTGCTGTTAACGCACAATGTGGCAGGTATCGAACCTGTTGCAACGGTTAGTCTTCCCTAAATCGTCCAGCCATGAAGTTCGAAGGCGTGACATTCTTTGAGCAAGCCGTTAGGCAGATGAAGAAGAAAGACTTCATCGACGCTCACAAAGATGTGTTCTGGCTTGACCGCGAGCCGAAAGAGCGGGAGAAGCTCCTGTCCGACGCTTACGACACCATGTGCGGCAAGGCTAAGGGAAAGGAGAAGCCGGAAGGCGAGGAAGTAACAGAGTAGCTAACGAGGGCTGGGCAATCAGAAGCCCGGCCCTTTAATTTTTCATCCTATGGATTTCGACAGGCTTGAAGGAATAATAGATGCCATAGCGACCGGCATAAGCGACAGCATACTGGATTGTCTCGAAGAGAAGCGGGACATCATTACCCAAAGTGTGACTGAACAGCTGTACAGCGGTGTTGACGGCAACAATGACTATCTTAGCCCCACCTACGACAATGACCCATACTTCAATGAGTTCGGTCCTTGGCATGGTGCAAGCTATGCCTACAAGAAGTGGAAGGAGAAGATAACGCCTCCGGTGCAAAGTCCGATGCTCGGACTTCCTCCACGCCGTGTCGATGTTCCGAACCTGTTTATCACAGGCCTTTTCCATGAGTCGATAAAGGCATCAAGGGAAGGCGAGGTGATAAGAGTATATACAAGCGGCTTCGAGGACGGGCCGATGATAGAGAAGAAGTACGGCGAAGCCATCTTCAAGCTGACAGACACAGCAAAGGAGTACTTCAACATCTATGCACTTCGTCCGTGGCTGAATGAATTCATACTTAAATGCGGTTATAGATGAGTTGCAGTTGCATACACAAGAAAATGATGAGCGAGCAGACGAGAGTCAGCGGACTTGCGAGGAAGCTTGCCATTATGGAACAGAGCATAGTGGCGGTGTATAAGAAGGCAGACGGCACGTTCTCCTTTGCCCCTGTCGGAGTAGAGATGCAAGGAGAGATAGTTGAATACAGACACTACCTATAGAACTATGGCAGACATAAGGATTACCGACCTTGTCGATGAGAAAGTCTTTGAGGACCTCAACAGGCTTTCCGACGAAATCAAGTCACTCAAGCAGCAGTACGTCGAAGCAGCTACGGAGCTTGCCAAAGGGCTTACCATGAAGATAAGCACACAGGGCGATTTGGACAAGTTCAACCATCTTGTAGCAGAGAGCAGCAAGAAGGCTCAGCAGGCGACCGACCAGCTCAACCAGTCAATAGACAAGCAGCGTGACATCATAAGCCAGACCACGAACACCATCAGCCGCGAGCTGGCAGAGATAGAGAAGGAGAACAAGTCGAAGCGTGAAGCCTTTGTGCAGGACAAGAGTGCTCTCGACATAGCCCAGAGCCTTCTCGGAACGCGCCAGCAGAACATACAGCGTCTTGCCACGTTGCAGATGCACCTCAAAGAGGTCAAGAATGCACAGAAGGAACTTGACGATCAAGAGAAGTCGGGTGTTATCAATGCAGAGAGAGCGTCTGCAGTCCGTGCAGAACTCATAGCCAAGCAGCGCGAGTACCAGGCAGCCATTAAGGACTTGAACCTTGTCCTCAACAATCAGGAGAAGCAGATGCAGGCGAGCGAAGGAAGCTACCAGAAGCTGTCCTTGCAGCTTGAAATGCTGAAGAGGGCATACAAGGGCCTCAATGATGAGGAGAAGGAAAGCGACATGGGCAAGAAGCTTGGCGAAGAAATTGGGAACCTTGACGCGCATCTGAAGGACTTGGCCGCAGACATGGGCGAGTTCCAGCGCAACACGGGCAACTATGCCATCGCCAATCAGAACGTCAAGACAGAGCTGAGGGAGCTTGTGCAGGAGATAGCCTTGCTCACCATACAGTACCGAAACATGAGCGATGAGGAAAAGAACTCGGCTCAGGGCAGGGAACTGGAGCAGAAGATGTACGAGATGACCGAAAAGGCAGCTGAGTTGAAAGATGCCATCGGCGACGTGAGCAGGGAGATACAGAGCGGTGCAAACGACACTAACACCTTCAGTGCTTTCTCTGAGGGTATCAATGTAGTCATAAGCGGTGTGGGTGGCCTTACGGCCGCTTGCCATGCTCTTGGCATTGGTGAGCGTGACCTCATCAAGATACAGACGAACCTTCAGGCTGCAATGGCGGCCAGCAATGCCATGACGAAGGCTCAGAACGCCTTGCAGAAGGAGAGCAACCTCATGGTGGGTGTTGCGAGAATACAGGCGAATGCCCACGCGATGGCTATCAAGATGAAGACTATTGCAGAGGGTGAGGGTGTTGTGGCTACGAAGGCTGCTACTGTTGCCCAAGCTGCCTTCAATGCAGTGGCGCGAGCTAACCCATACGTTATTCTTGCAACCGGCATCGGCTTGCTCATAGCTGCCGTAGTAGGATTGACGAAGGCCACGAAGAGCGAGACAGAGGAGCAGCGCAAGTTCCGCGAGGAAACCGAGAAGGCAAAGCGTGAGTATGAGGATTTCATCGACATTGAGAAACGTCTGCAGGAATCGAGGGAGAAGGGCATCGAGTCAAGCTCCGAAGAAATTACCAAACTGCAAGTCCTATATAGCGTAGCGACAGATGCAAACCGTTCGCTTGAAGATAGGAAGCATGCTGTCGATAAGTTGCAAGAGATGTATCCCGATTATCTTGGCAACATCAAGGACGAGACTATTATGTATGGAGAGGCGAAAGATATAATTGACAAGCTCAGGGAGTCACTCATAGAGACCGCCATTGCGAAGGCAAAACTTCAAGAGATAGAAGTATATGCAGTGAAGATTGAGGAAACCACAACTAAGATACGTAAGGAGAGGGAAAAACTCGATAAACTGCAAAGCCAAAAGAACTCCGATGCAGACAAGACTTTCAGGGATATGCCTGAAGATGTCCGCAAGCAATGGGATGGTGTTAGCAACATGGCAAAAATTTCCGAGCAAGAAATTCAAAAATTGGAGCAGGAGGTTGAAGATTACAAGAAAGCCATGGAAGGCATTCAAAAGACAATTAGCGATGCAGAGATAAAAAACATCTTTGGTCTCGGTAAGGGTGGCAAGACTACCAATTCTGTTACCAAGACTGACAAGCAGGAAATCACCAAGACCTACGAGGAGATTAAGGAGATAACACTGGAGAACACGCAGGAAATCATTGCTGAGCGCATCAAGATGACAGAGAAGGGGAGCAAGGAGGAATACGACCTTACCGTCCAGTACATCGAGATAGAGCAGCAGCTGCGTGAAATCAGCATTAAGAAAAGCTACGAAAAGGACAAGAAGGCACTCGATGAAGCCCTGAAGAACAAGACAGTTTCCCAGGAAGAGTATTATGACTCCATTGAGAAGCTTGAAGAAGCCCGTGGAGAGATGATTGCACTCTCTTCACAGCGGTCTGTCAAGGCGATGGAGAAAGCTCAGGAGGATTACAGCGAGGCCTACATCAAGTCCATGCAGAAGGCGTATGCCGATGAGCAGGAAGTAAGGCAGATGACTTACACCCGCGAGCTTACTGAACTGGCAAAGCAGCGGTCAAGCAAGATACTCTCCGAGGAAGAGTATCAGAGGCAGCTTGCCGAAGCGCAGATGAGGTATGCCGAAGAGACTGCCGATAAGCAGATTGAGATGCTGGAGAAGGTTCTTGAAGCTGAGGGTCTGACAGCCGACCAGAGAGCCAAGATTTCAAAGGAGCTTGCCAAAGTCAAGGCTGACACGGCAAAGCAGGCAGCCGATGCCGAACTGAAGAACACGAAGAAGATAGAGAAGGAGGAAGCCGACCTCGCCAAGAAGAGGGAGAAGGATGTGAAGCAGTACCTCAAATCGGTTTCCGACATGGTGGGCAAGGTCAGCAAGCTTGTCTCTGCCATCTATGAAGGCCAGATACAGGACATTGAGAAAGAGCAAGAGGAGTCGGAGAAGGCGCACGAAGCGGAGATTGAGCGCATAGAACAGCTTGAAGAGACTGGCGCCATCAGCAAGGAAGAGTCCGAAGCCCGCAAGCGTGCAGCCGAACAGCGTTCCGCAGAGAAGAACGAGGAACTGGAGAAGAAGAAGGCCGAACTCAAACACAAGCAGGCGGTGTTCGACAAGGCATCGTCTGTCATAGAAGCCACGATTGCAACCTCAGTAGCTATTGTGGAAGCTTTGAAGGCAGGCCCATTCATCGGTCCAATCATGGCAGCGATTATCGGTGCTATGGGTGCCATAGAGATAGCGACGATTATAGCCACTCCCATCCCTGCTTATGCCAAGGGTACGAAGGACAAGGACGGCCACCCCGGAGGCCTTGCCATTGTGGGTGATGCCGGGAAGAAGGAGGCCGTAGTCTTTGACAACAAGATGTGGATAACTCCCGACAAGCCCACCATCGTGGATATGCCGAAGGGTGCCATCGTCTATCCTGATGCCGACAAGCTGCCCGAACCGATGTTCATGCACGTCACACAGACAGGGCAGGGTGACTTCAAGCCTACTGTCATCGTCAACCATGACAGCAAGAAGCTCGAAAGAGGTTTGGCACAGACTAACTCCTTGCTCAAAGCATCCATCATCATGCAGAAGAGGATTGCTTATGATGCAGCATACAAGAACTACAAAATGACAAGACTATGAAAAAGAGGTTAAGCCAGTACACTATTGCTCAGTTCATCGACATTGCATGCGGCGACTACAGCTGCATAGTGGGTACTGAGTCAGACAAGAAGCGGATGGTGGCGGAAAGCCTCATCGCTCAGTACAACGAGGTGTCCGACCCGATGTCGGCCAAGGCGCGTCTCGTTGACGGGGAGAAGTCGGCGCGTAACGAATGCAAGATAGCGCTCTACCGAATCCTGCTAAACCTCATCAACGTATATGATGCATACGGAGATGTAAGGGAAATCCTCGATGTCATGGGATATAGCAACATCAGCAGCCGCGACGACGAGAAGATGAAGTCCAAGCTGGAGCAGATGCTTCGCTCGGAGGAATTCCTACAGAAGCGCATGAAGGAAGAGCGCGAGAGCAATGCTGTGGCTGACATTACTGAGGAAGAAATCAGGAAGTCCTTCGACGAGCAGACTGCAAGGCTCATGGCACACTTCAAGTTCGCCATAGTGCATGAGAAAATATCCGCAAGCGTCTATGCGAACCTGGTCAACATAGCATGCAAGCAGCAGCGTGCGCAGGCTGCAAACGGTAAGCAGGCTACAGGGAAATAGACAAGCGATGCAACATTGGTGGAGGTTGTGTGTACCCAAAGATACGTACAACCTCTTTTTTTTATATGGTAAGAAGAAACAAATACTGCCGTCAAATCCTTTCCGCATTAAGGAGCATCGACGACAAGTGCGAGAAGATTATATGTATTCTCGAAGCGATGCGCGGTATGGCTACAGACTCCATGCTCGAAAGCATCAGGGAGTCGGCGAGAGACATTTATGAGAGTAGCATTGCCGAGCGAAGGCGTGTTGGAAGACTGTTTGACATCCTGAAGCATGATTGAGTCCTTGTTATTGGGCAATATGTCATGGATGATGGGTATTGCCCGGACGTTCTGCCGCAATCGGATGGATGCCGAAGACCTTGTTGGCGACACCATACTGAAAGTGCTGCTGAACTATGACAAGTTTGACACGGCAAGGAGCTTTAGGCTGTGGGTGTTGGTCGTAATGCGCAACACGTTCTACAACAGGCAGCGTCACTACGGAGTCGTAAAGACATTCGCTGTTCTGCCTGACAGCCCTTACTATGACAATCCGATGTCACATGCCGTAGCCACCGAGTCCATGAATGCGATTGAAGAGCTGGCAAGGATGAGTGTCGGTGTCCGTTGCGCCTTGCTGTACGCGCAGGGATATTCCTACAATGAGATAGCTGAGATGCAGGGGGCGACTGTCAACATCGTAAAGAGCCGCATCCATCAAGGCAGGAAGCTCATACTGAGGAAACTTTCTCCCTAAACGTTAGCAAACGTTAAGGTGATAAAATGGTGAAGATTCTGCTTTCATATATCGTAAAAAAACGCTAACTTTACAGATGTAAAGGAGAAAACAAAAACACAAGTTAAACCAGTAACAAAACCAGCTATGAAAGCAAAGAAGAAATTCCGCGTGAGAGTTATGAAGTATGCACACTTCCTATATGAGAGGACACAGAGTGCATGGAGTATATGCCTCTTGAAGGCATGGGAGCTTTACCGGCTTGCCAAGAAGATGCGCAAGGGTGTTGTCAAGTTCGCGTTCCAGAAGCTTGACGGCACTGTCCGCCACGCCTTCGGCACCCTTCAGCACCAGCCAGTCGGAGCGACACACAGAGGCAAGTCCGAGCAATTCAAGACATTTGCCTACTACGACATTGAGAAGCAGGATATGAGGTGCTTCAGGGTTGAGAACCTCTTAACTGTCTATTAAGGGAAATAGTGGCTGCATTGCCACCGCGCGAGGCTTAGAGGATTTTACTGCTTTTCTTGAGAATGTGCCTTTAATCGGAGGAAAAGCGGCCGGCCGAAGCTACCGGAAATAGCAAGCACTGGAAACTGACTTTTTACAAAGTTGGTTTCCGTGTCGTTTTTGTTTGTATCTTTGTGGCATGAAACCCAAATCACAAAGCTATGAAGAAGTTATTGTTTATCCTGGCATCGGTAGTGTGCTTGCTATCGTGCCGCAGTGTGTACAACGAAGGGCATACGGAGCGCCACCATTACAGCCGTGAGGCCGACACTTTAGTGGCTGTTTCCATTTCGGAAACAGCCGATAGCAGCCGCTACTTCCACAGCATGATTGACAGTCTGTCGCGGGAGCTTTACAGCATCAGGCAGGCTTACCATAACATGTATGTGAGGGACAGCATCAATGAGATGCGTCACGCCAAGGAAAGTGAAAGCGTCAAGGACACCACATGGATGACCCTAAACCCTGACGGCACCATTACCTATCACCATTACAGGGAGAAGAACACCTATAGCATGGAGCAGATAGAGCGATACAGGCAGCAGGTGAGGAGGGACAGCCTCGCGCTTACAGACAGCCTCATCGTGACGAATGCCCGCCTGCAGGCCATGAGGGACAGCATAACAATCTATCAGTCGCTCATAGACAGCGTGACGATATACAAGTCGAAGTGTGACTCTCTGAATGAAGCTCTCATCGAGCAGGAAAGTAAGACAATCATCAAGGAAGACATTTGGGGGAAAATCAAGGTGGCAATGGTGGTGGCTGCGTTCCTCATAGTGGTTTTTGTTGTCCTTATTATCTACATGAAGGTGTTCAGGCTGTAATCAAGATTTAGCGGTTTTGTAAATCGTATTGAAATAATCCCTACCTTTGCGGCAAAAGGAAAAGACACATGCTTTGCAAATACTACCTTCAACTCGGAACGGACACGGTTGACACATCAAGTCCAGACTGCATGGACGTGTCGGCGATGATTAAGAACCTTGACGCAATCAAGGTGTCTTACTCGCGTGTTGACATGGGTGGCGTGGTGCGCAAGTGCGGAAGCTCGATAGAGTTCTCCGACAAGGCGTATGATGCCATCCTTGCCCACTATGCCGAGCACTACTTGCAGTCAAGTGGTGTGTTTGCGGTGTTCATTGCCGATGACAACTGGGTGTACAGCAAGGCGTGGGAGTGTCCGTTGGACTTCGCCACGTTACAGTACGATGCGAACATAGTCACCATCAGTTGTGTTGACAACAGCGCAGCGGCTATCATCAAGGCCAATAAGAAGAGCAAGTACGAGTTCAACGTGTCAGAGCTGAAAGAAGCAGCCAAGTTGCGTTATAATGGTGTTACTGAAAAGAGGTCGTTTACGTTCAACATAGTTGGTGCTGCCCAACACGATACAGTGATGAAGTCCACTGGCAACGTTGGTAACGCTGCGGCCATTGCAGGTACGAGCGGAAGACAGAAGTATAGCATGTACTTCCCATCCGTCACAGCGAACCCTGCACAAGCAGGCCCTGTAAACTTCGTGTGCAAGACACAGAACGAGTTAGCCTTTATAAATCCAGCAAGCGGCAGACAAGGTGGTGCATCTGCTCAATACCCAGAAGGAGGCGGTTTCCTTGAGTGTATAAGCGAAGGGACTGTTCACCTCAGTTTCAACATACGCTTCTGGTTTCAGGATATGGCTCGACTGAACGGATATGTCGTACAGTTCATCGTGGCTGCGATACCAGGAAGGAGAGGAGGTGGTTCTAATTCTATAGTACTCGGCACACTCTCCGAGTCAGGAGAGATTGAATTGAACGTTGACACGGAAATATACATGATGGGTGGGCAGCAGCTAATGTTCTATGTCAAGCTCACTACGACAAGAGATGACGAGAACATCTTCGACCTCGGCATGCTATGGAACAGCAATAGCAACAATGGATATGTTAGCCATAACAATCAGATAGAAAACCCGATTGAGCTTAACGTGGTAAAGCCCATTACACTTTTACGGAGCCTTGTTGACAAGATGTTCGCTGAGAGCAACTGCCATTGCGTGCCGACCATAGAGGAAGACAGTAACCACATCATTCCAAAAACGCTTCTGCTTGCAGCAGAGTCGGTAAGACAGATAACGACAGAGAAGATATATTCCTCTTTCAATGACTTCTGTAAGTTCATGGAAGTGGTATTCGGCTACGTCTATACGCTTAGTGATGTAGGCTACTACATGGATTTGGAACTTGAACATTATGACAGCAACCTCAGAGACACCATTTCGCATATCAGAATGGAACTGCTGACAAGTCAGACGATGAACCCAACCAGCACTCAGTCGTACTACAGGATGCTGCCTGTTGGCGGAACCATTGATGAAGACGTAGAAGGAGCACTCGACCTCACAACTCCGTTCAATTACCGTCTGACTTCCGGTGACTATAACAGCTACCTCGAACACATTCTGTATGATAGCATTCACAATGTGTTCGTCGTGTGGGACGCCACCACTCAGAAGTACTACGCCAACTTCACGATGGAGGATGCCATCATGCAGGGTTCCTGGTATAACGAGGACGGACATGCCAAGGAGATGATAGGCTTGAACTTTGCAACGTTTCAAGAAGAGTCCGGCAATCATCTTTATGGGATAATCAGGAATGGGGAACTGATACTGTGTGACGAACTGCATTCAAAGGAATGGCTTGACGCAGACGAGAACAACAGAATGTGTACGGAACTTGCATTCAAGCATCGAAGGGACGTGTTCACGTCTGACATCATCAAAACCCTTAGAAACGTGAGCAACCTGTCATACGAGTTCGATGAAAGCCTTGCGTTCAGTGATATAGAGATAGGCTACTCCAAGAAGGACTACGACAATGGCAATAGCGCGAAAGACGAGTTCAACTTCACCAACTATTACAAGACGAGTTGCAACATCACAGAACAGACGCTTAGCCTCATCTGTCCGTATCGCGCAGACAGCTACGGCACACAAGAACTTCTCAACAAGAACACGGACAACGAGTCTGACAAGAGTGATAGCGACATCTTCATCATTGTCGTTTCGGAAGCCATTCCTGTTGGTGGCATCTGGGAACTTGACAGGTCGATAACAATCAACAATGTCTTTTCTCCCGAAACGATGTTCAATGCGGCAATAGCCCCTAACAGAATAATCCTAAACCACGAGGAATACATTGGCGCATGCGCAAACATGCTTGCCAATCCGAACATAGTGAAGTTCACTTCTTCGGATGGTAATGCAAGTGCTATGGTCGGCGGGAAGTACATGCGCAGCAACATCAACATAACAAAGCAGCTGTTCAAGGCAGGCAAAATAGCCATCGACACAGACGACCACTATTTCCCGACCGACTGGGAGGGACTCATCGAGTTCATGTATGCAGGCAAGACGTACAGCGGCTATCTTGACAGCATAGACATCTGCTTCGCCAACCTCGGCACCATAACATACAACCTCATCGAAAAATGTATAGAATAAGTCCATTCACACCGATATTCTTCGCGCCGTCAAGCGACTGCCACGGACCTGCCAGCGTGACAAGGCAGCTTTTTGCCGATACAGACCGCATTCTGTTTGAGGTGATAGGGATTGGTGACAATGAAGCCCTTCCCCCACTTGTCATACGCAACCTCGACACGCTGGAGGAGTATTCCTACCAATGGCTGACGTGGGCAATGAACGAAGATACGACGCTCTTCTTCTTCGAGCTGCACGGCATGGACAGCGGACTCTATGAGGCAATCATCGGGGACAGGGTGAGTGAGCCGTTCATCGTCACGTCCGACGCGGATCTGCTCAGCGACACGGTACTGCTACAGTACTCCAACAGGGACAACAGACAGCGCAGCGACGTAGTGTTCTGGATAGACTGCATGCAGCGGTTCTTCGACTTCCGAGTGCCCGGTGGGTTCAAGGATGACAACTGGTCCTTCGTCGTCAGCAATGAGCAGTTTGTCACCAGCGACAATGACAAGATAGACCTGTTCGCACAGGAAGGTACGGTAAAGACACTTACCATTGGCAACAGCGACGGATGTCCCGTATGGTTCGCAGAACTTGTCAACAGGCTGTTGTGCTGCAACTTCGTGTATGTTGACGGTGTCCGCTATACGCGCAATGAAAGTGAAGTGCCGGAGATGACAGCCGAAGTGGAGGGACTGAAATCCTACATCTTCAAGCAGGGTCTGCAGAGGGTTGTCAATCTCGATCCTTACATAGAGGAAAACAATCTCATTGTCATGCGAAGGGTAGAAGATGACATTTACAGAAGTATAACGAAAAACGGAGCAACATTAAACTTAATAGTATAAAGCTATGACAGCAACAGAGAGACAAGGAATCATATCCGATGTAGTACAGAGCGTGCTTCAGTCGTTGAGGACGAACAGCGCGAGGATTGTTGACCTTACAAGAGTCACTTCCCTGCCCGCCAACTCGTACATAGAGTTAAGCGATGCCAAGCGTATCAAAGTGGAAGACTTGGCAAATGCCATTCAGACGCGCATTCTGAACGAAGCCGTTTATCCTATTATCAGCACCTTAACCCCCGGAGAGGGCGGTGAATACGTTTTCGATGGCGTGACAAGCGGCACGTTCAACGAGGAAAACAACACCATTGAACTGAAGAATGCCGCAGGAGAGGTCATAAGCACGATTGACCTCAGTTCGCTTATCAGTGAAGGCGGTCAATCTTCGGTAGCCACTGCGTCTATAGAATTGGCAAACAAAGTCTTTGTTCCAGATGGAAAAAAAATCATTCTCTTCGGAGCTTCTTTTGCAGGTCCGAACAACGGATGGGACAAGATACTTCAGGACATAACCGGAATTGAGGTCATAAACAATGCAGTTGGAGGCACTAAGATAAATAGCTATACCGTTGCACGCTTACTTAATGCCAACCAAGCGCAGCCACACGGAAGCCTCTTTATGGTTAACAACAGGGACGTTTTCGACGATATAGGCGCAGTCGTCATAATGTACACTCATAACAATGATGTCCTGCTCAACGAGGTGGATTACAAGACGAGAACCGTTGCCTGGTACAAAAGTAATTATATTAACCAAAACGGTAGCGCGGTTAGCATACAGACCGGAGAAGAGATAGACTTTGCAAGCGCATGGGATTTCGTTATCAAGCAACTAAAGGAATGGTGTGAGGAACGCTCTACGGTACAGGACACAATAACAGTTAATAACAATACAGCGTCTCGTCAAAATGACCTTGTTAATAACCAGCTCCAGATACTGATACTCAGCCACTGGCTCCCGTCCCGTTCTGTTTACAACGAGTCGTCGCGCAAGTTGGCAAAACGTCACGGAGTTGCCTATTGTCCTCTTGATACAGAGCTTGGCTTTACTAAGGAAGACATGATACACGCCACTATCCAGTATGACGGAAATAGTGGCGTGCCAAAGGAGGGGGATTACAACAGGTCCGTCATCCATAGTGAGTTTGTAAACGTATCGGGAACGAGACCAGTAGGCAGAACAGAGACGATAGACAACATAATATGGGGTTGGCACCCGCAGACGATAAGTTCAAGCATCGACTACGGCTACGGTAAGATTGAAGCGAGGGACGGCAGCAAAAAGTACGTCCCGTGGATTCAGTTGGCAATAGCCGCAGCTGTGTGCAGAAGCGTCGATTCGAAAACAGCGTCCGATCCAGTAGAGACGGGAGAGAATAAACCGGAAAAAAATGGTGACTATTCCGACTACGAAATAACGGGTAATTATTTTGCTGCCGAAACGCATGTGGTAAGACCTTCTTACAATTACACAATGACAGGTTATATTAAGGTAGAGATGGGTGACACAATCATTTTCGGCGGCACAAACCAGCCTCCCCTTCCAAATGGCGAAGCTATTCCTTACATAATGGGCTATTCTGATGTAACAGGGAACGGCCCTGTTGTCGTCTTACCAGGTAATGAAGAAGAAGTCAAGAAAAGAGAGGTAAGAATAACAGGCGAGAACATACATTACATCAGATGTTGCGCAAGGATAAAGGGCTATAACGGAGCGGAGTGGGGAATGAGCGTTATCATAGAGAGAGCCGACAGAGCAAAAGATGTCGATTATTCCAATTACGAGATAACAGGCAATTATTTTGCTTCCGGAACGTATGTAGTAAGTCCTTCTGACAATTACACGATGACGGATTATATTAAAGTCGAGGTTGGTGATACCATCATTTTCAGCGGCACTAACCAAGGAGCCAACGCAAATGACGAGTACATTCCGTACATTATGGGTTATTCTGATACGGAAGGAAGCGACCCCGTTGTTGTTCTACCAGGTAATAATGCAGAGGTCAAGCTATTGGGAGTAAAGATAACGGATGGGGATATACATTACATCAGGTGTTGTGCAAGAAAAGAGGGTTATAATGGAGCTAAATGGGGCATGAGTGTCGTTAAAAAGAGAGCCAGTGGTGCCGTCCTAAGCGGAACGGGCGCGAACTCTCTTGTGCTGAAAAGCACTGAGTCCTCAGCAGAAGGGCCTAACAGCATTGCCCTTGGCAACAAAGTCCAGACGAAAAACAAAGGCGAGGCGGCTTTCGGAAACTTCAACGCCAGCAACAAGTACACGAATGAGGGCGACGAACCCGACACACTGTTCAGTATAGGTAATGGCAGCGAAGGAGCGCGGCGAAACGCATTTGAGGTCAAAGTCAATGGCGACATCTATATCTGGCTAAACGGTAGCAGAATCAAACTTCAGAATTTATTAAGTATTCAACAGATTACAGAGGGTAATTACGGTACGCAGGTCTTCCAACCAACTGGAGAGGAGCAGGATGAGTTTGTGAACTACGACAACTATGAGCCAGTAGGAAGTTTTGGCGACCCCGACAACGAATATGAACCTGTAGGGACATTCACGGCAGAAGCAGAAGGCTAAGACGGCGAAGGAACGGACAACGAAGGAACTGACAGCGAATAACGACGATGAAGGAATACAAGTATAGCGACGGAATAGGTAGCTTCTCGGCGGGCGACGGCAAACAGCCTCCCAAGCCGAGAAGATACACTATCATACAGAGCCTGTGGACGAAGCCTTGCAGCAAGGAGAAGTTGCAGAAGACGATGTTCATCTGCGCTCTCTCCCTTGCCTATGCTCACAGAAGCGGGTACCGCGTCCACATGCACACGGACAGCCGTGGCGTGGAGCTGCTGAAGAACTTCGGATATGAGCGGCTGCTGCCCACCCTCGACAAGATACCCAACAGCGTGCCTACAGACCTTTTCGCAGCAGGCAAGTTCTACGCGATGGAGGCGGAAGGTAGGGTAGGCAAAGTGCATATCGACGTGGACGTGTTCTTGAAGCGCCCCATACTCGACCGCTTCTATACAGACAGACGTATCGACGCTATATGCCAACAGGAAGAGGACATGCAGCACATCGACCACTCGGAAAAGATAAAGCACATGCACGTCCTCGGCTATCCGCCTACCACGCGGCCGAACTGGAAGGGAAGCATGAACACTGGCACTGTCGGCTTCAATAATGCCGAGCTTGCCAATAAGTACTTCGACAATTACTTCGATGCGCTGAAGATGTACACGGCCGACAAATTCAAGAATTATTGGAAGAAGTATGGGATGCAATGCCTGCTCTTCGACTTCATACTTGAACAGATAGAACTGTCATATCTGAGTGTGGGCTACAATGTCTATACGCTCATCCCATCCAAGGAGTACAGCTTCGTGGCGGACAAGATAGGCTATCAGCACTTGCAGGGCGACTGGAAATGGGCTGCCGACTGCCAGCGCTTAATTCGCTCTTTCCTGTCTAACATCGATGCAAGACTCTTTGCAGTTGCTACAGAAACATCAATCAACATTAAATAAGAAGAACATGGAAAACGATAAAGCAATATGGGTTCGCGGCAACCGACAGCCGCTGCTTATTCCGCTTGAACAGGAAGTAATCAGGCAGGATGGCGAGATGATAATTGAACCTTACTACCCTGAGGGCGGTGCAACGGTGAATGTGTACCTCGTTGGCCGCAAGAAGAAATACCACTTCCGCCCGACAGTCGATGGAAACCTTCTGAGCATTACAGACAACGGGAACATTCCGGCAGGATGCTACGGACTGGAGGTGACAGTCATCAATGAGGACGATACGCCGTTCCGCTCCTACTGGCCTGACCAGGTAGTCGTGACGGACAGCAACCCTTCTGTGCTCGAAGAATGGAATGAGTTCAAGCAGCAAGGCGTGCAGGCAAGAGCAGCACTATTCTTCTTCGCCAAGGGAGGCGATGGCCCGGTCGTTTCGGGTTCGGGCGAAGGCAGCATACAGATGAAGGACACGGGTGCCAACGCATCCGGCAAGAACGCCTGTGCGCTCGGACAGGATACGACAGCCGAAGGCAACGAGGCATTCGCCCTGGGCGACTCGACCGTGGCAAGAGGGAACAACTCAGTGGCCGAAGGGCATTTCTCACACGCTGTTGGCAGTAGCAGCCATGCGGAAGGGAAGTCAACCAACGCTGCGGGGGACTATTCCCATGCGGAGGGCAACGGAACGAGTGCTAACGGGGACTATTCCCATGCCGAAGGTAATGGAACGACTGCTGTGGGAGTTTCTTCACATGCAGAAGGAGTATCAACATTGGCGGCTGGCGTGGCTTCGCATGCCGGAGGAACCTTTTCGGTAAGCGCTGGATACAATGCTTTCGCTCATGGCGACACAGTGTCCGCTCCTGGTGAATCAGCCCATGCAGAGGGAGTGTCAACGACGGCAAGCGGAAAAGCGTCACATGCAGAAGGCAAGGAAACGACTGCCAGCGGATTCGGCTCTCATGCAGAAGGAAACAAGACAGAAGCCGGTGACACTGCACATGCTGAAGGATATCAGTCAGTGGCATCCGGACAATTCTCCCATGCGGAAGGCGAAGCCACTAATGCTACGCATAAGGCAGCACATGCAGAGGGAGGCAACACCAAAGCTCTTCAAGAACGCTCCCACGCAGAGGGGGATGCAACAGAAGCGAGAGGATTTAATTCCCATTCAGAAGGCGACCACACAGTTGCAAGCGGGAATAATTCCCATGCAGAAGGACGTGAAACTTCAGCAGAAGGAAACAAATCTCATGCTGAAGGGTATAACACTCATGCCATTGGCGAAAATTCCCATGCGGAGGGAAGAGGTTGCAAGGCAATGGGGATGCACACTCACGCGGAAGGCTTCAATACGTTTGCCAACGGGCAGTCATCCCATGCACAAGGCGAGAACACACAAGCCTTACATCACTGCGAGACTGCAATGGGGCGGTTCAACAAGTCCAACTCGCAGACAAGATTCTCCATCGGCATCGGAACGTCGGAAGAAGACAGGAAGAATGCCGTTGAGATAATGGAAGACGGGCGTGTCTATATCATAGGACTTGGAGGCTACGACGGCACCAACCCCGATGCGGCCTCGTCGTTACAGAGCCTCCTGTCCGGAAACTATGACAACGGCATGCTCCTTGGCACGTTCTCAGAGGAAGAAACAGAATAATAACAACCAAAAACAAGTGAAGACATGGCAAAAAATCAAGTGACTTTTACGAAAGTCGGTAACAAGTATGAGGCGGAGTACACGGGTGCGAGCGGTGTGCTCCAGATGCGCCACGGAAAGAATGCGCTCGTCGAAGTGTTCTGCAATGCTGGTGCCGGGTATGTGAAGATAGACGAGATGCGCGGCGACAACATCATCCGTGCCCTGAACATGGCAGGACTCGACAGCGTGAAGCTCGTCAGCGACGCAGAAGTGCAGCAATGCGTAGTAAAAACCTTTTAACACCTTAAACTATGGACGGAAAAATCAAGACTCTCGGCGTGGATATGTCTATGCCGGGCAATGGTGCAGGCGGTTCGGGCGTCACTCCCGACATGTGCCAGAACGTAACGTACTCCGAGTTGGTCGCCCTGCGCGACGGCGGACAGCTCACACCTGGTGCGTTCTACCGCATCACTGACTATGTGACGACGGTTAGCAGCTTCTTAGAACCTAAAGCCCGCAGTGCTGGTCATGCCTTCGACATCATCGTGCAGGCTCTCGACGCTACGACGCTGAGCGAGGATGCCAGTGCCGTGGCGCACGAAGGCGACACCTACTTCAATGGCTCGCGCCTTGAAGCGTGGAAGCTCAAGTACAGGCTCGACAACGTGCAGTGGTCACAGCAGGTTGGCACATACATCAAGGACGAGGATAACGAATACAGCTACTTGCACATCGGTGAGATAACGCTTGGTGGTCATACCTACAAGCTACTGAAGGGCTTGGGCATGTACGTTGAAGACTGGAGCGATTATGCTCTGATGGACTCTCTGGAAGAAGATGCGACTATCTACTGTTATTATGGCGACCCCGATGATTTCGACCCAGAGAAACCCGAAGATGTCGGTACAGCGACTTCAATAGGAGAAGTTACCGAAGCTGGCAAAGGAACAATCCTCTGGATGAAGGACGAGTTCGACAACGAATGTCCGTATGACTTCAAAAACGTTCAGTTCAAGCGTTACCATACTACCGACAACCTCGGTCGTGATGGGTTGGACGGCAAGTACATGGTTGCCAACCCAAACAATGTAGCGGATAAACTGGTGGTGGAAGACACCGAAGACTACATCTGGGCATACACCTTCAGCAGTGACAACAGCGGCGGCGATCAGACAGACTACTCTCTTGGCGGCCATAATGTATATGGCAACGTCTTCAAGCCTTATGGTGAGCTTCTTCCGAACAACGTAATGTTCGGCGAATACAATTATGCCAATAGCTTCGGATATAACTGCTTTTACAACTCTTGGGGCAACAATTGTAATAGCAACTCTTGGGGCAATGACTGCTACTACAACTCTT
>Ga0326512_10001291_pt1 | contig 19670 bp, 15 predicted proteins | sample 1_2617_0518_D_FD_203652 | JGI IMG/M metagenome (GOLD analysis project Ga0326512, IMG submission 203652) | Bovine rumen microbial communities from UC Davis, California, United States - 1_2617_0518 | ecosystem: Host-associated > Mammals > Digestive system > Stomach > Rumen | place: USA... | reverse complement strand
TAGCGCTGAATTTTCCACCGACTTTACTAAGAATTCCACCTTTGGATGATTTACCTATACTATCAATGGCTTTTTTTGCAGTGCTTGAGATTGTATCCGCCATCTTCTTTGTTGAGTTTCCAACTTTATTTATCATAGCGCTGAATTTTCCACCGACTTTACCAACCGTTTTTGTTGCCGTGCTGGATATTTTATTCATGCTATCAGTAGTTCCTTTAGCCACTTTTAAAATTCTTTCAGCTGCACCATTAAATTTATCTCCAGTACTCTTTACAAAAGCGCCAGAAACGGTTGAAATTTTAGTATTAGCCGATGTGTTATTAATCTGCTCTAAATTCTCTTTCAAAAGTTTAGAAATTCCTTCTGTTGCGTTTAATTTTGATTGATATTTATCTTGTTCAGCAACACTTTCAGAGATAACTTTTTTCCAAGCTCTTTGCTCTGCTTCGATATTTTTTATTTTGTCCAAATGCTCTTTTTCATTAGAATTTATCATTCTTTCTTGCTCTAATCTTTTTTCTGCAATTGCAAGACTTCTTCTAGCATCTTGTTCATCTCTTTCAGCAAAAGCTTTCTTTTCTTTAAAAGCTTTTCTCATCATCTCTAAAGAGTCTGAATTGTTTGCCAACCAATCTTTGCCTTTTGAGCTCTTTTGCATTTTGGCAAAAGCCACTCCAAGTTTATCAAGATCATCCTTTTGATCAAGAGTGGTGTTGCTCATGTACTCAGATATATCATCAATGCCAATTTTATATAAATCTCTAAGCTTTAAAGAGTTTTTTAAAAATATTTTCTCAAGCTTTGCATCAATATCATTTGTTTCTGTTAATACCTTTTTTTTAGTATTTTTCATCGTCCTTTCTATCATTCCACCAATGATTGGTTGAATGATAGCTATAGAGGCAAGAATAATTGTTGGAAGCCCTTGTATAAAACCTTCTATTTTATTTCCTACATCACCTAGTTTTTCTTCCCAAGTTTTCGTATTTTCGGTAAGTTGAGTAAGTGCTTCGTTTGCTTGATCTGTTGGAGTTAATGCTTCTGATGTAGCATTTTCCAAATCAGTTGCTTTAATTGCTTGACTATAGCTTATACCCATTGCCTTAGCGTATGCTTTACCAGCAATTGGCCCCATTTCTTTAAGCTTGTTACCAAAATCTTTCAATCCAGCACTTATTTGTCCTTCATCTATTTCGCCATTTATAGCATCAGTTAAAGAAATACCGAGCGCAGCGTAACTCGCTATATTTTCCTCTATGTTTTCTGGATTAAGAAGTCTATCAATAAGAGAAGTTGCTTCTTGCGCTGATATTCCAACTTTTTCAAAAGCTGAAACAAGCATACCAGTTTTTGCGGCCATATTTCTAATTTCCGCTTCTGTTTTACCCCAGGCACGCATATTGGCAGCATTTTTAACAATCTGATCACCAGTTAGCTTCATACCTTCTTTTGTCATTCCGTTAGCTTGCTGAATTTTCAAAAGATCTGCGTACATTGCTGTAGTTGTTTTACCAGAAACTTTACCTATTTTTTGTAAATCAACAGTAAGTTGTGCTACTTCAGCCTTTCCAAGACCTGTAGCTCTAGCAAATTGATAGCTTGCACCAGCAGCTTCTTGTATATTACCAACATATTGCTTTTGAGCGAGAGTTTCTACAACTGCTTTTGCATCTTCAAAAGTAGCACCAAAAGCAGTTCTTAAACCAAAAGTAGCTTTTTTTGCTTCTTCCAAAGATTCTCCAAATCTTCCAGAATTTACTAAACTTCTATTAAGTTCTATAGAAAGCTCCTTATTTTTTTTAAGCATTTCTGTCATATTTGTAAGCAGTTTAAAAGAAACAAAGACACTGCCAACCTGTTTAAACGATTCGGCTGTATCTTTGAGAACGTCTCTTAAATTTGTAGAGACTTTTACACTATCTTTTAAATTAGAAAGTAATACATTCGATTCTTTCTTTAATTTTTTCTTATATTCTATTTGCTGAGAAACAAGTTTATTATACGCTTCCGTATCTTGTAATCCTTGTTTCTCAAGCATTCTTATTGCTTTTTGCAAATTAAGTAATTTCTGTTTAGTTTCTTCAGTATCACTCATCATTCAACCTTAGAATTAACTTTGATTACTTTGATAGTATATTTCCTCCTGCGTTACCTTCTTCTTAGTTACCTGTTTTGGTTGTGTTTCAGATGCTCTACCTCTTTCAACATTTTTATAAACTGGTTCTATTGGTTTACCTCCTTTTTGATCAAGAATCTGATATTCAATTTGTGGATATGAAATAACTCCCAATCTAGTTGTAAACACACCAGGAGAAATATTATGCTCTATTTCTTTTATAACATAATATCCAGAAGTTTCATGTCTTCTCTGGTTACCATAAACATTGTCATCATAATATGTATTATAACTTTGATCAAAATTGTCAAATTGGCTGCCATATTTAGCTCCACCTCTCATTGCATGAAAATCATTAAAAGGAATGAGAACATCTAATTTAATAGGGTAAGTACATGGCTGCATTAATCCATCGAATACATAAAATGGATCTCCGAGAAGCTCTATATTTCCAGAATAAACAGAGTTAGAATACGCCTCTTGATAATTATTTCTACTTTTTATATCAGTAAAAATAAAATCAGCAGTTTCTCCTTTATCCATTGTATCTTCCGATGGTTCTTTTTTATCTGTTTTTTGAAACCGTCTTACGTCAACCTGACCCTGCCCAAAAGCACCATGAGAACCATTATTAAGTTTAAGTTTTGTTTCTTTTTCCCCTTTTTCGTTAAAAGCTTGAATTCCAGCAAGAACAGCAAATTCATTCTGGTTTTCTATTTCAACTTTTTTCACGCAACTTTGGTAAGGGTTATGTGGCCCCCAAATATAATTTCTTATTATTCTTGGCCTTAGAGCCCTTCTATAATAAAGTACTATATAAGTCGTTCCATTCCTTTTACAAGTAAACCATTTCAAAGGCCTTGAAGCTTCGCTAATATTATCGCTTTTTACTTCCATTCCGTCTTCAGTCGTAATAGTTTCTTGATACTGTTTTTCTTTTCTTGGTGGACAAGCTGAAGTAAATTCATTAAATAATGAGGCAACTGACTTATACAGCCTTGGCTTATCACTATATGAATAGTTTGTTTTTTGTGCATCAGCTGAACCAAATGAAAGAGTTATCTTTTTTAGATACTTTTCCATATCTGGAATAGATTGACCTGCATTGTCAAGTGAATATGTATCGTTAAACTCTCTATATTTATCCTTCATCTGCTCAGGCATATTAGAGAAATCAAGCTCGTTATTAACGAAAGCTCTTGGATCAGTAGCTTCCTTATAAAGAAGAATTTTTACTGGACTATTTTTACGAGGCTCACCAGTTATTGGGTCTTCGTTAAAAATAGACATAAGCAAATAGAGAACTTCTTCCGGATAAGTACTTATCTGAACATACTTTTGTAAAAAGCGATCTTTTATTACTTCTCCGTCTTTTGACTCTATTGCAGTAATTGTGTATTCAATGCCTTTATTAGTAAGAGAAGATTTTAGCCCAATTATCATAAAGTCTATCCATGGAGTCATAACCGAAGTTGAGTTTTGGCCATTTATCTGCCTATCTCTAGAATCATTTATACCTTCATCTCCATCTACTTTATCAGAGCCATTTTTAAGAGTAACTGCTTTTTTGCCATTTGGATCCTGAGTTGCAATAGAACCATTTTCAATGTATCTAGATGGTTTTACTTGGAATGTAGTAGTATCTACCTGCCACTTTACATCCCACCATCTTTCCGCGCGAGCTGGACCTCCAGAACCGTATTGATACAACTTTTTTTCCCAGTTCGTTAATCTCTGCTGACTTTCAGTGACTTCAGATTTTGAGCCATTCTCGCCTCTATAAGCCGTTTTTTCATTGTAATCAGCATATCCCCATCTTAATTTTAAATTAGTTGGGCCATATTCTTTTGATTTACTGAAAGTTAGGAAACTATCAGAAACCGTTGCTCCTTCATCATCTTTAGTCGCGATAATATTTTTATTTTCTTCGGATTTTTTTGCAATAACGCAAGTACCTATCGCCTGTTTAATTATTTGTTCAAGTGAATAAATAGTTGTGATATTTGTTTCAAAGTGTTCTTTGTTATCCTTGCCGCTTTCAAAACTTACAATACCTCTTTGATAAGAAGCAAAATCTTTATCGTAAAGAACCAGTGTGGCAGTTTTAACACCGTTGTCCTTAATGTTAAGACTTTTAAAATAAGGATGATCTATACTGTTAATTCCTATCCAATTAGCAATTTCATTTCCAGAGCTTCCTCCCATACTTTCAATTCCTCTGAATTTTGCTTCTATCATAGGAGTCATACCAGAACAGAAATCATAATAATTCTGAACATCGAATAAAGTCTGCCCATTACCACTCTTGTTTTCTGCTGCGCTATTTGCTAGACTTGCGTTTTTATTCCCATCTACTCCTGCACCATCAACACAAATCCATTTATTAATAAAGTTTCTTACTTCATTAATAGAAACTTTCTTTTCTTCCTGCTCGCCTTCTTCATACTGAGTTTCACTTCCTTCATCAGGTAATTCTTCACCACGTTCCGTGACTATAATATCTTCTTCAATTGTTTTCGGAATTTCACAATTATTATAGAACTTTAACGTAGCTCTTTCTTTATAAAAAGAATTAGCAGGGATTGTTACTTGATTTTGATAAGTTTTTTCTCTTTCAGTGTAATATATAGTTTCAAAAACAACAGTTTCTATATCACCAACTTTATCTCCCGTTGATGAATTGATTACACCGTCTTCTGTTTTACTTACAATTCTTGTTATAGTACCATTAGTAAGAACATCGGTCTCCTTAGTCCACTCCATTTTCTTCTGGCCTTTTATGCCATTCCACCGCTTTGCAAATGCTTCGCCAGCAGCATAGTTGTCAGAAAAGCTTCCGCCTATATATTTGCTTATAAACTTATTAAATTCCGACGCTCTAACATTTACTAAAGTTTCTTTTGGTTGGTTTCCTTCTTTTTCGTTATCTTTATCGCTTAACCCACCAATATACATTTTTAGGTAATCCCAAGCCATATCTCCAATAAAACCATATGGACATGACTTACCGCCATGATCAAAATGACGCATCAAACAAGTTGAATCCTTGGCATAGTGATCAAGTAAAAATCTAACAAGATACTTAAGATTCTTTAAACAATCTTGTTTTACAAGATTCATTCCTCCATAAAGCATTGTATATGCATCTGTTGCAGGGCCAGTATCATTTAAATCATTTAGACCATAAGAAGTTTCTATAGCTATAGAAGTTTTATTAGTACTAAGTCTTCTTGGAAAATTACTATCGGCGTCACTATCGTGTATATGTTCCGCTGCAATCTTACCACTTTTTGAGTTAATTAATTTTTTTTCAAGGTCTTTATATCTAGCCTTAAGATTTGCAGCTTCTTTCTTGGCTTGCTCATGAAATTTTTCAATATTATACATATTATTGAAATTTGTTTCATATCTTGGAGTGTTCTTTTCTCCCTTTGAACTATCTACGTTTTTTCCTTTCTGTAAAAAACTTGTAAATCTTCTCCAGTGAGCTTGTTCATCAAAAGATGTTAGTTTAATAAGACCAGTTCTTACATTTATTTTATTAATATCTTCAGCACCATTTTCGCTACCATTTGAATACGGCGCATCAAAACCTGTTTTACTAGGCTTATTATCAACACTACCAGCCCAACATTCATGAGGAATAGACATAACTATATCTGCTTTTTTATATGTCTTCTCAGCATTATTATCCGTGCTTACATTTGTAGAAACATAAAAATTTGCAGCAGCTTGCTTCGTTGTTTTATTACTATATTCTCTATTACCTTCTGCATATCTACCACCTCCACCTGTATAGTGAATAATAATATTTTCAAGAGTTCCACCTCTGCTTATATCAGATGTAACTGCATTTTTTTTAGAAGCCAAAGCATCAAACAAAGCTCTATTAAATGGATGATAACTAGTTTGAGACATACCTTGATCAACAACTGGTAATTCAGCATTATAGCTAGGGTCTTCAAGAGCTTCTGATAATTTAACAATACTTTTTTTATGATATACAACTTTAATAGGAACGCTTGGGCACTCATAAGTATTATTAAATCTCTTCGCAACCAAAGGTAACAAGTTTGCTTTATCGCGTTCTCTTCCTTGCACAACCTCATAAAAATATTTTGAAGCTTGAATTGCCATAAACATTAGCTGACAGCTTCTTGTTTGCAAACTACCGTATTCGACTTTTTTATCTTTTTGAGCATTTTTAAAATGGTTCTTATTAAAATAAACAGAAAGATAACTCTCTTCTATAATATCTTCAATATCTTTGCGTTTGCAACGATATGCTGCATTAGATTCCGTACTAAAGTTCTCGTTTATTACGCTTCTATTTGCTTTGTATACTTTGCAAACGTTTATAATATAGTCAGCTTCACTGCCATATTCTGCTCTACCATCACCAAAAGCCTCTGCTACTGGTCTAAAGTTATTTTGAAGAATTGAAGAGTAATAGTTTTTTGTTTCAGGAAATCCCTCTGCATATGTTTGATCTTTCTTTTTTATATAATTTTTAATACCTTCATCTGAAGAATAAATTTTATAAGCATAAGCAACAATACCAGCATAAAAGAAATAACTTATTACGTCATCTATATTAAATCTAGAGTCTTTTATTTTTTCTTTAAGTCCAGAAGGAATGTTTGTAGAATTATTTACAGGCTTCTCACTGTCTTCCTCTGCATATATATTTTTCGCTTCTTTCGGGTATACATGAAAAGCAAAGAATCCATTTATATTAACATCAAATTCTTTGCCATAGTTTTTATGACCTTCTATATCATTGAAAATTCTAAAAGTCTCACCAGTGTCTCTAAGTTTTATTTCGTCCTTACCAAAATTTTCACCTATCAACGCACCGATGTTTACAATACGTTCTTCTTTATTACCATTATTTGCTGAAACTACCTGATTAAAATATTCCTTTTCTTCTCTAATAACTTGTGCCATAAAATTAACTTTCAACAAAAAAATCCGTTCAAAAGAATCATGCAACTTCTAGAAGAACTAAATCAAGCTTCTTCACTTCTTCAAAAGTTCTCAATTCTATTTCTCTAATTCCTTTCTCAATACAATATTTTCGCTTTATATCATCTTTCATTTGCTGAAATTTAAGGTCATCTATGCTTTCATGGAAGAATTTAGTAAAGCTATCATGTTGCTCTCCTTGAAATTCTATAACAGTGTTATAATCTGGCAAATAGAAATCAAACGGAAGTGGGTTAATAAATCTGCAATCATCAAAAGAATACTCAGGAATAAAGTTCACTCCCAACTCTTCTAATTTAATCCATAACATTTGCTCTCCTTGAGAAGAATCACAGAAATTACATTTTCCATATATTACCCTAAGAACTGGCTTAACATTCGCCCTTCCACAAACTTTACACCGCACACATATATTATCATATTGATTTTTTGGTTCTTTTGCTTCTGAAAAATCCCATACATCCCCATGATAGTCCAAACTCCTTTGTTTTATTATTTCAAGCGTAAGTTTTTTTCCATCATTCTTTCTAGCATTTCCACAATCTGGACAACCATGTCCATTCAGCATATCGTTTGGTCTAACATGCTGAATACCATGTTCTGGACAAATAAACTCTATTTTTTCTAAGGCTCCTTTATATTCACCAAACTCAAAGTCTGGATATTTTTCTTTTAACTTCGACATAGTTTCCTTTGCTTTGTTGGCTATTCTATTTCTATCTCTTTCTTCAACTCCACAATACCAACACTTATGTCCTTCTAATAGCTCTTTTGGAGTTTGACTTATTATTCCATGCGCTGGGCATTTATACTTAATTTTGCTTTGTCTATCAGTAAAAATACTTTCTGAAAAATCATACTGTGGATACATTCGCTTAACTTTTTCTACCGTTTCTGGTTTTATTCCTTTTTTAGCTGGCATTTATTTTCTCCTTACTTATATTATACCATTCTTTCAGATTTTTTGTCAAATAAAAAAATCCGCTCTTTTGAGCGGATTTAACAAAGTAATAGTAGAAAATTAAGCAGACTCAGAAGCAGTACGAGAGTCAACGACCTTAATAGCGAGGTCATAGCAAAATTCAGCTTGTATCATACACTGGTTACCTGATTCATAATCAAGTCCATCACCGAAGTTTATGTTCTTTGGGAATATACCAAACATATTCCATGCACGAATAATATTTCCAGCAGGATCAAGCTGAGCAAGAGTAGCTGAAGTAGCATACTGTGTCTTATAACCCATCTGACCAGTAAGTGGGTTATAAATCATACAAGACCAGTTATACAAAATATCTCCAGCTGAAAGTTCTTGCTGGCCCTCTGCACCATTTCTAATAAAATCATAAAACTGACAGTTAATTGTATTCCACTGAACGTTTCCTGCAAAGTTATAGCTTTCGTTCATTCTCTTCACAGCCAAATCTCCGTAAGTAATCTGAGGAGCGTTACAAGTCTTAGCTACAAATGCTAGTGCTTCCTGCTGATTATTATTACCCGGAACAGCGCTAAATTGGAAAACCCAATTGTTCTGTTTCAGTGGCTGCATCTTAAAGCTTCTACTATCTGATATGCGTATTGCCATATTATGTTCTCCTTTTATTTTAACTTAAGGAGAAACAATACAAAAGTATACTAAATTTTACATTTCAGTATACTTTTTCAAAATTTCTTTCATTCTATTTTCTACGCTTTCCTTATAATGGATTATTTCAAGCTTTATTCCATTCTTAATTGCGTAATCCAATTTCATCTTATCGTGCAATTGTTGCTTGTAAAAATGCTCTATGGTTGGTTGAAAGAATGGAACCCATTTATAATGCTGGATACCATTATATTCAATCAGCAGCTCTAAAGAAGGAATATAGAAATCATAAGACAATAGATCTACATCTCTTAAGTCTGGATATGTCTTTCTAAAAGAGCATGGAATATTATTCTCATTTAAAAATCTCTTTATTTTATTTTCCCCAGTATAACTCTTTATCGAGCAATTAGGACAGATTGGATGATTTAATATTCCTCTTCTATCTTTAAAGAATTTATGATTACACTTCTTGCATACTATTTCAAATTCTTTTGTTGCTGGCAGATAATCACCATCTATATGGAATTCAAAAACATCAAGAATATCACTTGCCATTTCAAGAAAATCCGAAGTTTTCATTGTTTGGTCATCTGTTGCACATTGCGGACAACCACGACCATCGGTGTGATTTTGTGCTATCTGAGTAAATTCTTCATGGAATGGACAAATAATAGTTATATCATCTTTTAAAGTTTTATATTCCACTTTTGAGTAATCATATTTGTCTCCATGCTTCTCTCTTGCCCTTCTTAAGAATTCTTCAAAAGGAACTTTCTTCCTCCCAATTGGAGTACAATTTGGACAATTAGTTCCTGTAAGGAATTGATCGTATCTCACATTCCAGTAATCATTACAAATTGGACAACCTATTTCTACACGTTGTTTTTGCTGGGTATTTATCCATTCTGGAACTCTATCATAATTATATAGGATTCTATGTTTTAAATTCGCTTTTTCGATAAAAACATTTTTCTTCATATTTTTATTATAAAAAAGCTCGCTTTTTGCGAGCTTTAAACGAGTTAGTATGGAAAGTAATTTACTTCTTCAAAGATTGAATTTTTTCCATTCTTAATTGGCCAAATCGCTATAGTAGCATCTTCAAACTTATTTACTTTATAGACAAAATCAAGATCATTCATAATTTATTTCTCTATGTTTAGCTTTCGCTTAGAAGCAAGTCTTTCCCTCTATTACAATAAAAAGCTGATTTGCCTAAATCGTTTGCAGCCTTGTTTGTGATTGAAGAAGTTGAGGAATTATCACTTTCTTTTTTTCCACATCTAAGAATATATTTTAACGCATCTCCAATCGCATGAGAAACTGCTGGAGAAAGATTTAGATTGGTTAAAATTGAATCAATAATTTCTATTGCTTCAAACTCCATTTCTCCATTTTTCCCTTTAATTTTTATCCCTTGGTAATGAGACGGATGATTGATGGACTTGTCGAATTTATCGACAAATGCAGTACTCTTAGTAGGCAAACTACTATCTGACCATTCAAATGCTTTATTCATTTATTTCTCCTTTAAACATTTTTTCTTGCAATAAATAACCTTCAAGAGCCCAAATCTTTCTAAACGCATCTTCAAAAGAAATTTGTTCTCCAATTTTTGGATCAAATCTTGCTTTGTCTACAACCGCACTCTCTCCTCTTACAGTAAAGCCATTTTCTAGTGTAATCTCACAAACTGTTGATTTACCACTCGGTAAAACCGTAAAGGTAGTATTTTTAATTTTCTTTAAGATTCCTTCTTCTGTCACTGTCATTTCTTATCTCCTTTAAATTTATTATATTTTGATTCGATGAACCTCTGAATTTTAAAGTAATATCTTTAAGTTCTTCTACAAAAGGGCCATCTACTAAATAATCTGCATATTTTAATAATTCACTTTTTTTTATCTGATCGTAATAATATCCAGACCAAACCCAAACGTCTTTATTTGGAAATCTTTCTTTTATTTCTTTCAATAATTTTATTTCTTCTTCTATATTAAATGAAGAGAATGGTTCTCCCCCAAGAAGAGAAAATCCAGCTATATAGTCATGATTTAATCCTTCTAAAATAGTTTTTTTAGTTTCTTCTGTAAAGAGAGACCCACTATTTTTATCCCAAGAAATTCTATTATGGCAATTCTTACATGGATGACCTTCAATGGCAAGCTGGCAACCACTTACATAAAGTGCCACTCTTACTCCAGGGCCATCCATAAAATCTGTTAATTTCAGTGCAATATAATTCATACTTATATTATAACGGTTTTTATTTTTTTGTCAATTAACTTATTTTATTTACTTTTTTATATTCTTCTATTGCAGATTCTATCATTGCCTTAACTATTTTTCTTTCTTCGGGAGTTAAAAGATAAACTTTTCCAAATAATTCGCCATGTTTGTAGCCTATCTCGTTGTACGCTTCTTTTTTTCCATTGTAAAAAACGAATTCATTTGTTTTACCATTAAAAGATTCGAGCTTTAATTCTCCTCTTTGCTTTTTATATTTTTTGTTAATATAAGCGGCTATATTCCAATCATATCCTCTTTGAATTCTCGCTTCTTTTGCATCTTCTATCTTTTTCTGTCCAACATTATATTCTCCATATTTAAGCATTTCTGCAATATGATAAAGAATTATTTGTTTTAACGACATTTTAAACGTAGACACTTTTCCAGACAATGGGTCTATAATTTCGTCGTAATCTAATACACCAATTAATTTGTTGTTTGTGTAAAATGAATATTTGTCTCCACCAGAATTAGTTTTCTTTAAAGTGTAATAAATTCTTGCATTAGGAGTAATCTCTGTTTTATAAACTTTTAGAATCCTCATCCCAATAGAAAGGAGAGCTTTTCTTATAATTGAATTTGGAACCTTATTTCTCTTTAGTACTTCTTCTTTAATTTTCTCTGGAGAAAATCCTTTTTTATAAGCATCAAATCTATTCTTTCTTTCCTCTTTTGAAATCCCGTTTGTAGCATCTTTAAAAGATGTCCATGTTTTACCATCATCTATTGAAATAGAAATCGGAATTACAGCCTTGTTATTATATATTAAACAACAGTCTCCGTCGTGATTGCCATGATAAATAACTCCAGCAACTTTATCAAATAAGTTGTTTTGTTCTACTACTTTTGAAAAGTAAACATGATTTATTCTAAAATATGGTGCATCAAAATATTTTTTTATTTTAAATTTGTCTAACTGCTCTTCTATAAACGTATCTATATTAGCATTTTTGTTATATTTCTTATAGTAATTAAAGTCAACAAACATGAACTTATCAATATCTTTTATGGCGAGCTTTAAAATTTTGTCGCCATATTCGCTTTGCATATTGTTAAGCCCTTTTTTTGAAAGCTGAGAGTCCATATCTATTGTTGTATATATTCCACCATTATATTTGTCAAAATCTATAGCGTGATAGTTTTTATAAGTCCCATTAAAAATCTTTTTTATTTTATCTATATCACTAAATCTATGAAACAATGTAGCGACATTTCCATATAGTTCTTCAAATAATGTATTCATATTATTAACTTGCATATCTATATGCTAGTGTGGAAACAACTTCCTCTGGAATCTTTAATAATTCATTGTCGTTTAAAGATTTGTATTTTTCCCAAGTATAATTGAACGCTTCCTTCAAATCTTCTTCAAACAATACTTTAACGTTATTTTTTATCATACATTGTTGCTTAGCTTCCATTTGCCTGTCTAACGTTCTATCAAAAGGATTTATAAGCTTACCTTCTTTGAAAAAATGGTTCCCTTTAATTTCCACATACTCGCCTTCTACAAGAAAATCTGGAATATAGGAATGCTCTTCTCCGTCAAACTCGTAAATCAATGGTTCTACTTTTCTTGTTATATTCAACCCTTGTTCCTTGCAATAGATATAATAAGCAAGCTCCCAGTATGAATCAAAAGAAAATCCATCATATCTATAAACAGTTTTCTTTTCTCTTGTTTTAAGCGATTCTCTTATCTTATTTATTGCTTCTTTGCACCCACCACCATTTGTAAGCCCATATTTATCCAAACAAGTTTGAATATTCTTCTTTTTAAAATCTTCGGAACTTATCCATTTAGCCGCCTTTTCTCTTCTTTCGTCTGTCCACTTTTCTCTTATTTTCTTTTTAACCGAATCTAACTGTGATACATTTTCAACACCATATTTTTCAATTAAATTTTTCTTTTGCTTTTCAGTTGCATGTTTCTTTATACACTTTTTGCAAAGCAGTGGAAAATGCAAATGACAATTATATCCTCTTTCTCCAACCTTTCCACATTCATAACAAATATACTCTATATGCTTGCCATATGGTTTTTCTATATTTCTTAATTCCTCTTCTGAACTTACAAATACTTTTTCATCCATCTTCTTCTCCAAGCTCCTACCGTGCAATTTGTACGGTAGGATAAATTAATTACTGCATATGAACATATCTTGCTGCAAAATCAGCCGCTCGTCCTTGCGAAACATTTAATGAATTTTCTCCAATCCCCGAAGCAGCTTCACCACAGTACCCGCATATTCTCATAATCTGAGACAATTTGTTCTGTTTTACGCAACCGCACTTTGGGCAACGAAAAAGGTATTTCCCAGCTTCATTCTTCTCCAAAATAAGTTCTCCTTCATACCCACATTCAAAGCATCTACCTATTTTAGTATTTATTTCAGCATAAAGAATATTGTCATACATAAATCTTGTAACTGCGAGAATACCTTCTACATTATTCTCAAGGTTAGTTGCCTCAACGTAAGAAACCGCTCCGCCTTTTGACAAGGAAAGATATTTGCCTTCCAAAGCCAATTTATCAAATGGAGAAATCTTTTCAGCTGGATTTACATGATAAGAATTGGTAACATAATCATGATCTGTCACTCCTGGGATACCAGCTCCAAATTCTCTTTTTAACGCTATAGCAGCTTTTTCAGTCAAAGACTCTGAAGGAGTCCCATAAATAGAATATGGAATTCCATCTTCTTTCTTCCAAGCATCACACTTATCATTTAAATATCTAAGAATCTTAAGTGACAGCTCCTGACCTTCTTCAGATGTATTAGATTTACCTATAAGCGCCATACAAGTTTCGTAAAGGCCGATATAGCCAAATGACATAGTTGTATAATCCAAATCATTTAACATGGATGAAAGATCTTCTTCAGGGTCAAGTCTCGCCAGTCCACCATAAACCCAAAGAATGGGTGCATTTTTTGCTTTAATTTTCTTTATTGAAGCATTTCTCTCTTTTAATGCTTTTCTTATAAGCTCACAGTACTCATCAAGAACTTCCCAAAAATCTCTTCCTGTTTTCTTAGAAAGGAGCGCAATAAAGGCTAAATTAGCTGAAACAACTCCTTGATTATATCTTCCATACGTCTTTGGTTCAATACATGTAATTGTATCGCCTTCTTTCTTTGTAATATAACCAGTATTACCTTGATAATTATATACAATCTTATATGGGGCAAAACTACCTTCTGGAATACTTTCAATATTTTTAGGTTTCAAAGAAAGACATATATAATCTTTATTTGGTTCCGGTAGAATTTCATAATTCACACCTGTTTCCCAGTCAATAACTTTACCATTCTTAGACTTAATCAATCCTTTTGTATAAATATAAACTCCGTCCTCTTTTTTCTCCATATAATCAATTATACCATAATTAGTGCACACAAGATAAGGATGAATTTTATTATCAACCGGAATTATACCTTCTTTTTCTGTATATTCCTTCCAAAGTTTTTCGGGAGTTATTTTTGTCGAAAGATTTATAAGTTTAAACTCCATATTTGGAGAAATATCTTTATGAATTGTATACTGAACTTCATGTCTATACGGAGTAAGGAAACTTCTACAGTTGTGAGAATAAAGCTCATTAACCATAAAATGTTCTGACTCAGTAGTAACATCATAACTATAATCCTCGTTAACATAGCCAACTTTCTTTATTAATGTAAAAACCAAAGAGCCATCTTTACCGCCATAAATCTTATCTCCAAGATTTAAATCCTCTGCCGATACGTTTTCACCGTTAATATTTGTAAATGGATGATCTGCTGTAGCATTAAGTTCAATAAACCTTCCAGTTGAAGAAAATGTCATTTTATACCATTCAGAAGAAATGTTTCTAATAATCCTTTTACATTCAACAAAAGAATTTAGTCTATTATCCCAAATAGAAACATTATCCAAATCAATATAATAATTTCCTTTTCTCTCCTGTTCTTTTACTTCATATTTCTTTGAAAGCTTATCCCATGCTTCTTCAAATGAAATTTCTTCAACTTCATCTTCTGAAACTAATATTCTAGAATCTCCAGAAACACACCCCATACATGGAATAACCATTCCATCTTTGGCTTCTCTACTTTTCTTTGCAGAAATATAATCTGGCTGCATTCTATGCACGTTACATTTTGCTGCCAAAACAGTAAGATAGTAATATGGATCTTCAGGATTCACATTATAACCTTCTGCCTGAATATAAAGAAGTTTTGGAAAAAGCGGAGCAGTATATTTTCTTGATTTATCCTTTACACCTTTTATTCTTTCCTTCAATACAGCTTCTATAATAAGAGCAAGGTCTTTTAATTCCTGTTCTGTTTTTGCTTCAAGAAGATTTAGCACAACCGAAACAAACGGAGACTGTCCATTAGATGAAGTGTGGCAAATACACTGATACTGATAAGTTTCTACGCCCTTTTCCACTTCCTTTTTTACTTCTTTTTCTACTATTTCATTTAATCTACTTTCTTCAATTTCTGGGAAAAGTTCTTTATATTTTTTTTCAATCCTCTTTCTTGAAATATCTACAAATGGTGCCAAGGCAGACCAAGAAACGGTTTGGCCACCATACTGCGAACCAGAAACAATAAGATTTACCTGAGCCTGAAGATTAGAACCTGTAAGAAAAGAGTGAGGAGGCTCAATCCAAGTGTCGTTCATTTGGAAACCGTTTTTAAACATATCAAAAGTATTGATAAGAGAACAATTATGTTCTGGCATTACTGGAGAATAATCCATATCATGGAAATGAATAATCCCTTTATCATGAGCTGATACCACGTCTTTTGGAAGAATTTTTCTACCTATTGTTTTGCACTTTACTCCGGCAATATAATCACGCATTGTTCCAAGAACTGTTGCTCTTTTGTTTGCGTTGTCCCCTGAAACATCTTCGCTTTGTGCATTGCAAATAGCTATAATTTTTTCTTCATCTTCAGAGAATTTTCTTTTTTTTAATTTTTCATCTCTATAAATAACATAAGATTTTGCCACTGCAAAGCAGTTATGCTTCATGAGAGACTTCTCTACAGCATCATGAATTTGCTGAACATTTACAAAACTAAACCCTTCGAGAAAATCTTTTGCGGAATTAGCTACATCAGCTATTTCCTGTTCTGTAAGTTTTTCTTCAGCACTAACTGTAGAATTTGCCTTTTTAACTGCATTAATTATTTTCTTTATATCAAAATCTTGCTCTGCACCATTTCTTTTTCTAATTTTCATTTTTAATCTCCTACTACTAGTTTAACACTTTTTCTATTTTTTGTCAATAAAAAAAGGCAGAATATATTCTGCCTTTTTAACTTATAAGGAGTTAATTTTATGCTAAGATTTTTTCCACTTCCTTTACTGTAAATCCAAGCTCAAAAAATTTAGAATTTTTATCTTCAACCTTTTCCATTTGATAAACAACTTCTTCATCCTCTCCTTTTTCATTCTTTTGAGTCGTGGTGTAAAAATAATGATTATCATCTTTTACGCCGTCAGCCTCAGATTTAAGCTCTTTCTGAACCTTCCATGTAAAACGGCCATTCAGCAGCATCCGAAGAGCAACTTTTGTCTCTTCTGGATAAAGTGAAAGACAATTCATATAATCTTCTTTAGTATTAAAATATCTAGGTATTCCTCTCATTTTTCCTCCATCTACTTAAAAGTATAATATCTATTATCTGTGCAAATTGTTGCCGTAAACGTCTCAACTCCTTTTTCTTGAACTGCCTTCAACTCACTCATAATAACAGTAGAAGAAGTTATAACTAACCACTTCTCCTTACTATTAACTGTTGTTAACAATATGTAAGCAACCTCTTTTTCTTTATCCATCTTTGATAAAGAAAAATAAAACTTATCTATAACAACTTTTTCACCATTAAGAAACTTCATTTGAGTTCTTTTATAATCTTTAAATTCTTCTCTCAAAGAAAGACCAGAATTTTTAAACTTATATAAAGAACTAAATTCTGGAAGTGATTCTTGCTCTGACATCATCTAGCTCCATTTTCTTCCTTAAATTATATGAATTTGCATGTGCAATCCATCCGGCGATACTATCAACTCTAGCTCTTGCTTCATTAAAGTCAATTCCATTATCTATATTTTCTTTTATCTCTTTTATTATCTTTATTTCTCTTTGTGCTGTTGATTTTCTTACTAGTATATAATTATTAAAATGCCTATATCCACAAAAATCAACTCCTTGTTTTGTGTTAAATACATCGCTCTTTGAAAATTCTAAATCTAAATTTGATTCTATAAACTCTTTAATTCTCACTCTACAATCGTGTAAGTATGTTTTATCGTTGCTAAAAAGCAAAAAATCATCACAATATCTTATATAATCATTACAGTGCAAAACATGTTTGCAATAATAATCTAGCTCGGTTAAATAATAATTACCAAACCATTGACTAGTATAATTTCCTATCGGGCAATTATGATTTCCTGGGAAACTAAAAACTATATCTTTTATTAACCAAAGTAATTCTTCATCTTTGAATTTACGCTTTAACATATCAAATAATATTGTTTGATTTATTGATGGATAAAAATGATGTATATCACATTTTAAGCAATACTTATTCCTTCTTACTGCACACATAGTTCGCTGAGAAGCTTTCATTTGTCCTCTTCCTTCTACACAAGCATAACTATCAAATATAAAGTGTTTAGTAAAATATGGAATTAAAACATTCATTAAAGCGTGTTGAACTATTCTATCTGGATTATATGGTAAAATATAAATAGTTCTCTGTTTTGGTTCATAAATAACTTTTGACTTATATTCAGATGTTTTAAATGTATGATTTATCAAAGAAGCTTGAATATTCTTTAAATTACCTTCAATATCTTTTTCAAATTTTTGAACCGATTTTCTTGTTGCTCTTCCTAATTTAGAATCATGATATGCAAGTTTTAAATTCTCCATAGCATAAACTTTCTCAAATAATTTTTCTTTAACAGTTTTCATCTTTCCTTCTTAGTTTCGGATGTTTAACACTCGTTTTAACTACTAATTAAACATTCCCTCCTTTTCGTATTTTGGTATTCCACCAAAGTAAAAAATCCAGCTGGAGTCCTCGCTTTTACCTAGGAGTAAGGTTCTTAAGAAACCCCATATCGCGCCGCGACCGCCATGGTTCGGGTTCACAATAGAACGAACGTCATTCGAGTTCGAATTCCGAGAACGAGAGCCACATTTGGAAGAGTTATTCCAGTTACCACCGAATAACAAACCAGCAACACGGCTATCGGACGATTTTTTACTTTCTCAATGTTCAGAGATGAACCTATATTTAACTTACGTTTACAAAAAAAACCGCTCACGGGGGATTCCGTGAGCGGAAACATGTTTTTTTTACCTTTGTTCGTACCTCATCCCAGTAATAAAGAGATAATTATTGTTCGTTTAAATTACTAATAGTACAATCAAAGTAGTTTGGTTGTTTCCAACCTCTCTATTATTATCTTTGTACTTGCCAAAAAAATTGATTTAAGAACTGCTCGCGCCGCGACCGCTAGGGGTCGGATCCACAATCGAACGAACATCAGACGAGCTCGAAAGCCGAGAGCGAGAACCAGCTTTAGAATAGTCGTTCCACTTAGCACCGAAAAACAAACCAACAATACGTAACATTACTCGCGCCGCGACCGCCACGAGTTGGGTGCACAAGAGAACGAACGATAATCGAGTCCGAAGCCCGAGAACGAGAGCCACAGCTGGAAGAGCCATCCCAGGAAACACCGAAACACAAACCAGCAACACGGAACATTACTCGCGCCGCGACCGCCATGGTTCGGGCCCGCACCAGAACGAACGTTCCACGAGCCCGAATCCCGAGAACGAGAACCACACCTGGAAGAGACATCCCAGGTACCACCGAACCACAAACCAGCAACACGAAACACTACTTGCGCAGTTACCACTGAAGAATAAACCAGCAACACGAAATACTACTCGCGCCGCGACCGCCAAGGTTCGGGCCCACAATAGAACGAACGTTATTCGAGGCCGAACCCCGAGAACGAGAGCCACACTTGGAAGAGTCACCCCAGGCACCACCGAAGAACAAACCACCAACACGGAACATTATTCACGCAGTTACCGCCAACCAATAAATCAGCGTATACCACAAAAATAGACAGTGCGGAAAGGCTCCGGGAAATTGCTTCGCAATTTCCATGCACGGCCTTTCCGCACTTACTTCTCCTTTCTTCTACGGAACTATTCGTCCCTTTCCGCCACTTTTCCTTCCCTCCTCCGCCACTTACTTTTAGTTCCGTAGGACTCCGCTCGCGCCGCGACCGCCAGGGCTCGGGTACACAAGAGAACGAACGCCAGCCGAGTCCGAATCCCGAGAACGAGAGCCACAGCCGGAAGAGTCATCCCAGTTACCACCGAAAAACAAACCAGCAACACGGCCCCATGTTTGTCCCATCCACGCCAACCCATCGTAGGTTTGATTAGTATCTGGCGTGCTCGCTAGCGGTCCAACGTTCTCACTCCATTGCCACAAATATCCGCAGCACTCTTCGCATCCTATAAAACTAATCATTCTCGCGCCTGCACTGTCTACGTGCCCACCTACTGTTCCAGCATCCGCTGCACCTGCTATCGCGGTTCCCTCATTTGAACCAGACGCGGCAGATGTGAACTCATAATCAAAAAGTAATCTCTTTCCG
>Ga0326512_10001290_pt1 | contig 19670 bp, 13 predicted proteins | sample 1_2617_0518_D_FD_203652 | JGI IMG/M metagenome (GOLD analysis project Ga0326512, IMG submission 203652) | Bovine rumen microbial communities from UC Davis, California, United States - 1_2617_0518 | ecosystem: Host-associated > Mammals > Digestive system > Stomach > Rumen | place: USA... | reverse complement strand
ACACCTACATTGTGCATGTTTCTCAACTTCTCACGGAAGCTGTATGTACATAGCCGTTCCGGTGAGAGGAATACAAACTGTACCATTGATGTTTCCATCATCTTTGCCCGTTTCTCTTTCTCTTGTGCATCGACAATGGAGTTGATATACGTACAGGTGTCGATGCCTGCCTTTATCAGTCCATCATACTGGTCTGCCATAAGAGACCTAAGCGGGTCAACTACCAACGTTACTCCGGGCTGAAGCATGGCAGCCAATTGGTATGTCAAAGACTTACCGCCACCAGTAGGTAGCAGACCTATGACGCTCTTATTCTGGAGGGCGCGGCTTAATATAGGTAACTGTCCTGGTCGGAAATCATCTTTACGGAAAAGTAGCTGGAGAAAATGCTGGAGTTTATTCTTCTTTTCAGCTATTGGCACATAGATACCCTGGGAATCTCTATTCACCAAAGGCTGATATGTGATACAATCTGACGTATAGATGTGCCTTTCCGAATGGATGTAGTTAGCTGAACGAATAAAGAAATAACAATTGTCAGTACATTTGAAACTACTGAAAGATTTGTCCTCTAGTCCAGAGCGACGCATAACAGCTACGTCGAACACTACATCATACTGTTTGGCGTGATTTGCCTTTTCTATGCCATTTATAACATTGACACGGATAGAATTATCCTCCACATTAGGCTTGTGAAGAGACGAGCCAACAAAAGCTGGAGAACTGATGACATCCAGTTGTATGTTTGGGAAGCGAATATCTTTATATTCCTCACTTAATGTTGCCAGATTATTGAATGATTCGGCTAAATCTTTCAATGCGAGAACAACACAAGGAACATCACGCTCCAGTGCAAGGATGTTCAGAGTTTCTTTCTTGTAATCCACCCTGCCTGTTATCATAGCCTCTATAAGAGTCTTCTGAATACGGGCAACACCTATGGGAGAAAGTGTGAGCTGTAAGTTTCTAATCCATGATGAATCAAAAGACTTCCTCCATGCTTCCTTAACTTTCGTAAAGTATTCATTCTGCGGAAGTGTTATACTCTGACCAAAATCGTTGATGTCCCTTATACGTATGCAATCCCAACCTTTGCCGATTAGAGCCGCTGTTCTATAATCATCTGATGCTCGTGATCTTTCAGTATTGTGGTAATTAGCACCATCTATCTCGATAACGAAACCACGATTCTCTTTGCCATCTTTGCCGATTACTGTATATGGGTACTCACAGGCAAAATCTACACGCTGGGAGTGATGAGCCCGCTGGCCAGTTATAGACATCAAGCTTCTTTGTGGCATGAAAACCTGACGAAGCTCTGCCGGAGCATTTCTGAGAATAAAGTCCTTTTCGAAATCGCTTTCTAAAACGCTGCTACAATATGTATTCTCATCCAGAGTAAGCCGTCCGTCGATCGCATATAGTGCCAATAATATATCATTCAGCTCTAGCCCATTTATATCATAGTTCAAGGCACCAAGATTATCGTCCAATTTCTTGTTGCCAAAAGATTCAAAAGCATCCTCGATTGTAGGACTAGTCCTCGTCGGAAGTCCCCTTGTCACCATATTATTGAGGACGGCAAGTATAGGATCCACATCATCGTAAATACTGGCTCCAATATCAAATGGTGCAGCAACCTCAAAAGCAGAGAGCTGCCGATACAAGCCCTGTATCTTCTTTTGGGTGTCCTCATCTGCGCTCTGGGTCAGATTTCTGACTGCATCGAGCTGATAAGATGCAAAGAATTGGGTGTCAGGATAATAATCAACGGTGATGAGATTGATTTGATTGTTTTCAAGCTTAAACACCTTAATGTTGTATGAACAAGGCTTGTTGCTCTCAGAGTAACGATACTCGGAGGCTGTTTCGTTCATAAAGGTCTCAGGAGCGTTGAAATACTCATAAAATCGGTCAATCCTCCTGTTGCCACTATTCATCGGACTTATGCAGAAAAACAGATGCTGTCCATTAACATTAGAGCCAACTTTTTCTGCAAGCGACTTCAAATCTATTGAGTCAATATCAAGGATATTCGAGAAGAAATGTATAGTGACCGGACTATCTCCTGCGATGGATTCCTGTGTAACATCATCCAAATAGCGGTCAATGCAGGAAACCGTAACCTTATCATCAACATAAGCTCCTACATGTATAGCAGCACGTTCTAATGTTGCTGGTGATGGCTCTATTAAAGTAACCTTCTGAACCTTATTCTCAATATTGTGTTCACGAAGGTAGTCAAAGAAACAAATTGTGGCCAACCCCTGACCACACCCCCAGTCAACAATATCAAATCCATCAGAGGTATAAGTAGAAGGACTAATGCAAGAGAGTGCCCTATAAATCTTGGCTTGATGCATCTTGCCAAAAGAGTATAGGTAGCACTTCATTTGTGCGTCAGAATCCAATAGTTCGACACCTCGCTTCAGAGACTCATAAAGGTCATTTCTCTCCTGTTCAGATAAAGACATGATATAGTCCTGAGCAATGCGACGGATGCTATTGAATGAGATATTCCGTATAGCCGATATGTCATCCTTGTATGCCATACTATTTCCCTGTTATTGTATCTGCAAATCTATTTTCTTGATGCTGTTTCCAGTTCTGCAATGCCAATTGTTTTGTGGTGTTGGCATAGCAGTATTCACAAAGATGTGGGCAGGTGTTATATTCACCAATATCCTTAGAGGCCATGCACTCACAGAATGGTCGCTGCCCTTGGTCTTTCTTGTGCTTACTGATGAAATAATGGTTATGAGGCAGGAGAATTGCTCCTTCTGGCAACTCAGGATCGCCAAACAGTGTCGGAGCTGGAATATCCTCAATCTTCACCTTCATGAAATCCATCAGCTCCTTGTCATCCCAAGCAAGGCGGGTGATAAGGTCACCATCGATGCAGCGATTGTGCTGAATGCCATATTTCGAGATGTCTATCCTTTCACCGCATGTAGCAAGTTGAAAGTTCCAGCCACGTTCACGATTCATGGAGGAAAGTTTGTCGGCAAACTCTTCCATCTGCTCGATTTCCCACTCATGGTATGGTATGCCGTTGACTTCAAGGTTGTGTTTCACCTTTCGATACATGGCAATATCAGCATAGCTGAAAACTAGCTTCTCGGTATAATCCTTAAGCTGGTCACCGATAAGCTTTACTTTGTGGAGTAAATCAGCCACAGATATATCGTCTGTCAGTATCATGGGGTCAAACCGCCAAATGACTGCGCCCTTGCCAAGCTGCTCGACAAGCATCTTAAATGTTTCTATTCGTGTAGCAAGAGAAGGAACCTTTTCCAATTTCTCTTGTTCATAGTCATTCAAAGTATATTGAACGTAGCACTTGATGTTACGCTCCTTCAAAATGTGCAAATATGGCAACAATGGACGTGGATTCTTCGACCAGAATACGATGAAGCGTGTATTTTCATACGAAACATACGACTTCACACCATTGAACGGGTTTGTCCATGCAGAATAGCCTTTCTCCAAGCGATGGAAGAACCAATCAGCATAGAAAGCTGGTATATCAGTACTTCTACTTGCAGAAATTATAAGAGGGGCTTGCATCGATACGACGCTACCATTCTCTATCGGTCTTTCTATCTTAGTCCAATTTGCCATAACACGTCAGAATATCTTAAACATCTTCGATAATAGAACCTATAATAGCTGAGAGAAACGTCATCTTTCTCATAATATCTTCAGGCCCAACTGTTGCAAATTCAAAATCTGTCTTTGCTGACTCATAAGCAGATTTCAGTTGAGAAGATATAATGTTTGGATGTGTTCTTACAACAGGAGAGATAATTGTCGCGCTAAAGAACGCGAACTCCCTAATAAGGTAATCTGCACCTCCATTATATTCGTCTTGTGTGAAGATGATACAATGTCTTGGGTGGATTCGTGCTTTATACAGCACATCATCAAATTTGGTTTTAAGACTATCTCTCCCATAGCTGCATGTCAAAAAGAGGTCTAATGCAGCTGCAAAATAGTCCTGGTTCGTCCGTGCGACTTTGAAATACTCAGCAATACAGTAAAATGCATTTTCCGCCCAAACTTCTCGAATATCAGAATCATTCATCCAGTCATATTGTAGGCATAGATTGAAAACCTCACAAAGCCTATCCTTTTGTGAAAAGCTTGTGATAAGCTTTCCACTTCCTGGTTTGTTCAACAATGAAGCAAATTGGAACAAATCATTTTGCAGCTGAGGAATGTTCCCAGACTCAAACGTAGATATAGCCTTATCAACGTATGGCTTAAGAGTGTCTCGGTTGTCACTCATACCGAAATAATCCGAAAATCCCATATATTTTAATTATTTGAATTTAATCTGATAATAGAGCACCTTTAAACTCATCCTTCCAATTATTACCGTTCATTCTTAACATGACATAACGAGCCTGAACGTTATTATAATAATCGATCCAGGATTCAATAAAGAGTTTATTAAAGTCATTTACGTCATAGCTTTTATTTACATTGACAGTAAAATATGTGTAAAGACCAATTGCCAATGCAACTGATTCTGGGTTTAAAGCACTATGTAATTCCGTACGGGTAATATTATCGATGTCCTTAACATTTTTCATGTTAGCCATATAGGAAAACATACTAATTTGATGGATGATTAAGTCATCTTTATCCAAATCGTACAAATATTTCATTCCAGAGTGTTTCTTGTTATTTTTATCTGAAATATAATCTATAACATATTTCTTGAACAGTTTCATCATTGGATTAACATGATGAGGGTCAATACTATCCATGGCAATATTTGCTTTTGCCATCATACAATAACGAGAGTACTGTTCCTGAAAGGCGCGTAACTCAGTGTCGGTGTAACTTGTTGTTGGCCTATAATCTATTCCTCCTGTCATGCTCTCTGCAACAAATTGACCAGCCAATGCTATGTCACAATCTTTAGGATTCTTAATAAGAGATTCATCATCATGTTCGACAAAAATATCCGAATCATCATCACTATCCAAATATGTTGAAGATAGTTCATCCAAAATTTCTCTTATGGCATTAGCGGTTTTTCTCCCTTGGTAGCCACCTTCCTTTTCAAGTAGATCTGCACTTTCATTAAGTCCAGAGATAAACCTTGTCTTTATTTTTGAAGGCTCTGTATTAGCACATGCTAATTCCCATTCCTCATCAGCAGTACCTGCGACTCCCATTCTTACATCTGTAGAATAGTTCCATGTACGTCCAATGAATGCATCATAAAAATCTCTTGCTTCTTTATAGTCACTCATGATTGTTATTTTTTGCAAAAGTTACATTACAAACTTTTCGTAAAAGATTAGAAGTATTTCTTTTTAGTATCAATATCTTCGGGCAAAAGAGACGAGTCCATTCCATTTGCCAAAACAACTGTATGAGGATTTAGTTCTTCTACCAAAAGCCCACTTTCAAAACGACCTATTTGAATGTATCCGTCTTTGGTGAATTTGAAAAAGAACCCTGTTTTGTCCATCTTAATGCCATCTGTTCCAACATAAACATCGCCGTTATTCATAAAATGGAAGCCACAAGCTGTATTATTTTTTATTTCACCAACTAAAATGAGTCCCAATTTGAAACTGGTTTTCAATCCCAAATTGACACCCCGCATCATCCATGTAACGCTATCGCCTAAAGAACACACACAATCATCTACCTTGAAGACGCCGAAGACAAATCCCCTACCTCCCTCAACACTTAAGCACCATCCTTCAGGACGGCTGTTCTTGAATTGACCTGTCACCATGGAATGATGCATATTGACATAACACACACCATTTGCATTTCCATCAACCCAATGACCAGTCATTTCAACTTCCTTGCTGATAATTTTCTTGCCATATCCATTGGGAAGATAAAAACCATCTGTGCATAAAATAGCTTCACCCGTGTATGTTGAACCATCCCTAAGTTTCTGGTTCTCAACTTTTGCAGGCTTTTCTTCTGTTCCAATTATTGGAGTAAGAAGTGCCTCCATCTCTTTATAAGCATCTGTAGATTTCAGATTCCTTTTCTTTTTGTAAAAATCAAATAAACCCATAATTGTTACTTTTTATTGTTCAACATACCCTTTATGAGAATTATATCTCAAAGGTTAACAGATCTCGCAACATTTCTTAAATCTCCTCTAAATGACATTTACACTATGATGAAATCCTTTGATGTGATTGAGTGAAGGCTACTGTCTTAAACTGGAAATCAAAGATTATTGATTATAACCCTCACTTCTAACAACTCGTTTTCTACACTGTCAATAGTAGACAATATTTCTGATGTCCTATTGGAAGAGTACTTCACAACATCGTTTTCTACAATCACATCTTTTGGCTCTTCATCGCACGCAGAGGTTTGTGTAAGCATTTGCCGTAAATCTTTGAAATCAGTTTTTAGCTTATTATCATACTCTGAGAGTTGCTTCCGCATCTTGCCATTAGCTTTTCCCATTATATATTGAAAAATGCTATTGCGCTTTCTTCTACAACGATGTTCCATATTTACTATCTGCTTATAGCTTATGGAACTGGCATGAAGATTGTTTATTAGTTTTTCTATTTCCTGGATAAAATTCTCTATCTCTCCGATTTTTGCCAAATACATATCCTTTTCAATTCTCTTGTCTTGAACTTCTTTTTCTAGTATTTTGGCAATATATATTCCGAGTATGATAGTCACAATAAGAGTAATAGCATCAAGTATATTCACTTCACCATTAAACTTAAAGCCAACTTCTATCCAGCTCTTTACTAAGAACCCTCCTATAAACAGAAGGACTCCTACTACTATTTCAATTATTGTCCTTTTGTTCATTTGCTGCTGTTAAATACTCGTTAATCTCGTCAATATACTCATCATCCTCGTCTGAAACAAGAACGAGGGTCTTACAAATATCTTCATAGGAAATATGGTCATGTCTAATAAGACCACCAAAAGCTTCTTCCAGAAATGAAGTTCCCAAACCAGCTGTACCATCAAGAATAACTTGCAGTTTCTCATTATTCTTCAAGGCCTCTTTGAGTTTGGGACATAACACATTTGTCCGAAATTCCTGTCCGGAAAAATCGCCTTCCTTCGGGTAACGAGCCCCAGGAATCCTACTAAAATCTTTAGCTATTGAAATTGTAATCATATTGGTATGGTAATTTAACATTATTATAATCTAATTCCCAAGACACGTATGTACCGACAAACTTATTTGTCAAGGTACGATATGTCTCATGTTTGCAATCAGCAAGGGCATCATTAGTTATAACAACAAGATTTGAAATCTTGTTATCTACAAATGCCTTATATATACCAGGAAGACCTTTACCTCTATAATACTCGCCAGTTGCAGTCTTATGAATACTGCCATCTAAGAGTAAGCGTAAGAAGTCCCCATTATTTTGAGGATGCAAAACACTCATTATTTTTGATAATGCGTTCCAAAATTTCCCTTTCTCATTTCTATTGATGCTTTCAATGATTCCTACCCCATAGTCAATGAACGAGAAATAAGCCTTTTTCTTCTCCCGATTGAATGTTACAGTCGTGTACCAATGATGTTCGTTTGGACCATGTAATGATGCATGGTTATTGGTATTTTGCATTAACTCAATATAAACCTTTTGAACTCCTGGGCATCTATATGGCTCTCCCCATATTAGTCTTGAAACATTTGTTATAAGTTGATCTGACAAACGCGAATCAACAACTTTGTTTGCATGGGTAAATATACCATGTTGTCCCTTCAGTGTTAATGCATCACCATCTTGTTGATATAATTTGTCGAAGAATCCTGAATATATCAAATATTGGCGAGCATCCTTATTCTTAGGATAATCACCGTTGAACCCGATTTGATTAGCTCGGAATTTCATCATAATAGACAATAGCACTACAATTGCTCCACTTGCAATCTTATCAACATGCTTCAATACAATAAACACTTTCTCGCGTTTTCTTAAAGCACCTTCCAAACGGCTGATAAAGGCCAAGGTACCTTCTGTATTTTCTATCATCGACAGACAGCTAGGGGCTTTAATATGCTTGTAATCCCTGAATTGAAAACGCAAGCGATCATTTTCTTGTTGCTTACGTATTTGTGCTTTAGAGACATTTTGCATACGTTTCCGCTTCGCTCTTCTTTTTTCCTTAGAGCGAAGTTTCTGACGCATGGATTTCATTGCATGGTTTATCAGAACTTTCTTTTTATGTGAGTCAATTATTGTCATTATAGAATCTTTGCGTTCTGTTCATACACCTCAGTTATTTCTTTGTTATCTCTTTCCATCTTTGCTCTTGCTATACTCATGAGTAAGCTTAGGAGCAGGCTAGAAGCAGCCTAGAGTATGAGTAGAGTACAGTTTCATTGTCTTTGATTATATGTTTCGTTACAATTCTCTGCTGCCATTGGCATCTGCAAGTCTTCTTCATCCACCAAAGGATATTGAGCCACCTTTGCATGATGATCCTGTAGCCAGATGTGATTCAGAGTAAAAGCGATAGAGTCAAGTGTCTTTTCTCGCTTTGATGGCTTCAACTCGCATTCCCACACCGTGATGCAGTGCCAGCCCATAGCCGCCAGCTGATGCTGCTCTTCCTTGTCCCTTTCCTTGTTTCTAAGAATCTTTGCAACCCAAAAGTCACGGTTGGTATTTGGTATCTTGCAGCAGACAGAGTTTTCAAGATTTTTCATGTCTACTAGATGGCCATGCCAGAAGCAACCGTTGACGAAGATGCAAGTGCGGTACTTCCTCAGAACTAAATCTGGATGTCCTGGCAGTCGCTTATGGTTCAGTCTGTATCTGAATCCCCGTTTCCATAGTTCACGACGCACAATAATCTCCGGCTTCGTGTCTTTCGACCGAATTGCAGCCATATTGGTGTGTCGTTGCTGGGGGGTGTGAACGTCTGCCATATTACTGTCTAGGGTTTAAAACCTCTTGCTTTCATGTTTTCTAAACCGTGGAAGAAAGCCCATTTCATTTTGGATGACATTTCAATTTCGCCGCATACAACCTGGTCAAGATAATCATATATATAGCTTTTTAGCACATGATGCGTCCTATCCCAATTCCTCATTTTCAGTAGCATCTCATCAGTCAAGATGAGATCCAGTTCTCTATATGAAATCTTTTTCTTAGTCGGGACTTGAACTGTCTGTTCATCTTCTTCTTCCACAAAAGCATCTGCTTGGTAAAGAAGGTCTATGTTATTCTTCGAGAGGATGTCAACAATTTGAGTACCACCTTCGAGCTCACTATTAGAGAAGCCTTCTTTCTTTCCTACCTTGCGACCTATCTCGTGACAGAGATTCTGCTGCATCACATTCAGACACTCTGACTCTTTTCCCCATAATGCTATGCGTTCCCAAATCTCCGCTGGAATATTGGAAAGCAGTATCCTGCTCTCTTCTGCCAAAATACGTTCTTGCTCTTCCTTGGACTTTGACACACGCTTTGGTGGGTTGTTCGGTTCGATAAGGTCCCGCTTTATATCCTTTAGGTTGTAACTCCAGGTATGCGACTTTACATCTTCCCACAGCGACTTCTTTTTAGCCAACTCTTCATACCGTGCGACACCTTCAATGGACGTGATAAATTTGTTTATCTGCTTCATGAGGTCATACATAAAGTCAGACAATTCAGTAGAAACTTCCTGTCGCATCCAAATCTTATAAAGGTCAATCTGACCGTCTGTGATATAATGGAGCAACGCAATGGCATATGGGACAACGCTCTTTTTCAAGTCGCCAATTGGCTCCCCGTGCTGCTTGGTTCCATAACGTCTGTCAGCATCCTTGAAGAGTATAGCCTTGGCTATCAAGTCTTCAAAATAGATGTTGTCTATCTCCGACAACTTTGGCATATTGTGTTTCAAGAACACGGCATAGTTCTTCTCGTTGCCTAAGCAAACGGTATGCGGACCGATATATTCATCACGGACTTCACCAGCTACCATTACCGTATAATGCTTTTCACCGTAACAATTCTCGTATTTCGCCAAGTCGTACTTTGTAAATACCTGATCCTTGGGGTACTTCATGTCAAACTGAGACTCAGCTTGCTTGGTAAATCCTTCCTTCAGGCGAAAGTTCTTATACTGACCTTTTGCACGTTCAAAGTACCAAAATGTGCTGGTCGGATGGGTTGAACTTGGCTCAGTCATGATTGTTCTCGACCAGGTTTCAAGACGTACCAGCTCTTCTCTGTTAGCAGAGAAATCTGCTTCGTTGACCTTGTTTTGAGTATTGGCACATCTAGATATATTTCCTACAATCTCATCATAGCGACCCTCGTCCTTGACGATGGAGAACTTTACTTGAACAAGTATGCGCGACAAATCAACATCTTTGTTGGTGTCTTTTACATGGTACAGTGAGGCTGTTGTCTGACCACCATTGACAATCTGAAGACCTTTGACGGATTTTATATACTTTCCTGTCCTGTCTAACTCGATGTCACTTGCTGTAGCAGCGATACCATTATTATAAGCCAAAAACATTTCCGGAGCCGTCTCTATCGTTTCCTTTATACCATTGTTGATTTTACCCGTAAACTGAAGAAACTGGCGAACATTGTTCTCCATCAGTCGTACTTTATATATTCCGTAAAGGTCTGCAAGACAAGCTCCAGGAACTATGGCGATATATGCCTGATACAAATCGTTGTCATCTGCTCCTGTAATGCATGGAATCTTATACCCGAGGCTTTCAAAATCAACAAAGATGGGCTGTTTTTGCTCCTCAGATATTTTGCACAGATAATCCAGATCAAAGACCTTGCATTCCATCGGCAGACCACCCAGCTCTTTGTCTGCCTTTATGGGATCACTATAGGTTCCATTGGTCAGCACGTAAACCTTTATCTGCTGTGCGTTGTCTTTTAAATCGTCGTTTTTCCCAAGTTCATGAGCGCATCCCACAATCTCAGCAGAGTCTGTGACCTTGTTGACATAGTCTTCCTGGCTGGCCTTGATATAGAAGTTCGATACAAGCCTAATGGCATCTTGTACCTCTTTCAGAGTAACAGTCACTATATTCTTCTGTGCCTTATATATCGTAACAAACAGGCTTATCGTCGTATAATCGTCGCTGAAGGAGAATGCATTAATCTTATGTGGCTTCCTACCAGGATTGGTTTCCTCGTCATAAGCCACACAGACATTATCCACATCGCCATTAGCCTTCAGCAAATCAATGGCATAGTGGGTGAAAAGCTGCGTCTTATTGCCACCGCTCTCCAATGTCAGCATCCTTGTTTCAATTTCCATTTTCAAGGACTTATGATATTCTTCCAGTTCTATCATAGTTGTGGTTATTTAGTCATCATTGTATTCATTATCGTTTTCTTCCTCAAAGGAATCTTCGGTTAAAGCAAAGTCCTCCACCATATTGGCTGTGTAGTCAACACCGCTAAACGATGTGTTAGTATGGGGGAAGGATATGGCGAAACCAACAAAAGGCTCGTCTGTATGGTGGTGAACAAGCGTGCCTTGCTTGATTTCTCCGTTACTGTCAAACACATTTGCATAGTAAGGGTCTAAAGTGTAAATCAGCAACACGGGATTCTTGACGCTTCGGTATTCTTCGCGTACCAAGTTGGTCATGGGAAGTTTCTCTTTCCACTCTTCTCCTGCTGCTTCCTTGATTTCTTTTGTACGTGCTAAGGCAGATGAAAGCGTACCTTCATCCATGTCTATCAGTTCGTCCCAACGACCAATAATATGGCCGTTCCTGATGCAATAGCTTCTGTCATCGGTGTCATTTGCTCGTGTACGCTTGCTACAGCCTATAGTAACACCTTCCTGATATTGCCATTTGGCTTCAGCGCCAGTCTTTTTGTTAACCAGGACAACACTCCATTCTGTCAGTTCTCCATAACCGTTCAGTTTCTCTATATACTGCTGAATAACACCAAGGTCTGCTGACTTGTGGTTGGCATCAATGGTAAACTGATTTATGTAGTTCGTGATGATGTACGGACTGACCTTCGACCAAACATAATGTCCGTCTTTTACTACATACGATGATGATAGTTGCTTTAGGAGGGCATTAGTGCTCTCTAGATTAAGGTGCTTGGATTTCTTGTTGTTACAGAGTCCGTATGTCTCCAACAATCTGCCAGCCCATGAGACACGGATATGCTGAACGTACCTCATCTTATTTGCAGCTGTAATCTGCAGTACTCCTGGATGCGACCTCACTTTTAGTTTGTAGCGGTCTGGAGTGCTACCTATATCACAGAGGTAGATAAACTCTTTCCGCAATTCCTCGCTTGCTGTAGTAATATGTCGGAACCATTCGTTCAACTCACTACTGGTGTACAGCCTGCACAGGTCTGCATAACCTGGACGATAGCCAAACCAGCGCCCCATCTGCATCAGCGTATCGTACATCTTGCTGGCACGGAGGAAATAGCTCACGGAGAGACCTTCAAGCGTCAGTCCTCGACTGAGTTTGTCACCACCTATAACGATTGCAGAGATTCCCTTTTCTTTATTCTCGTAATAGGAAAGGATGTCTGCACTACTTCCGTTGATAGACTTGACTTCTATCTTGTTGACAGCCTTTCTTAGACACGGACGTACTTCTTCCCAAGGGTTATATCTGATTTCGGGGTCCTTATAAGTAGATTCAAGAACCATCTCAGTTATAGTCTTGTAACTTAAATAGCTGGAAGTGTCCTCCTCATAAAGCTTTCTGAACATCTCTTCCATCCTCTTATCACCATAGACAAGTTCCTCTTTGTAGTAGTTGAACACTTCCTCCACTAAATCCTTGATATGGTTCTGCCATGCTTGGAAACGGCTTACATGCACAAGCATAGAGTTGTGTTCGTGTTCCTGGCCACGCGCCCAACGCACTGCACAGGTCAGGATAAAGCACTTGATGGCCTCCTCCAATGAAGCGGGCACATCATGCCTTGTCGGTTTCGGATCGTCTTTCTTGTGCTTAGTTGGGACAAAGGCTTCATAGTCGCTTATCTTGCGCACTATCGGGAGAACATCATTTGCTTCTTCCTCACCGTCATCTGTTGTTCCGAATACGCGACGTGGCCCGATGTAATTGGGCGGTGTTGGCAGGTTGATGATGAAATCCTGTGGGAACAAGTCATCGTCCTGTAATGGAATAAAGATGTTGGCAAATGGAGTGGCAGTATAACCTACATATCCTACCTTTTGGAATTTACGCAGAATCTTGCGTATGCAGTCGTTAATAGCAGAAAGGTCACCATCTTTCTTGGTATTGATGCTGGCATTATCCGCTTCATCGTCTATAACCAAAAGAGACTTTGTGGAACACTTGTCTTCAGGAGCTATCTTCGATGTCAGCCAGTTATACAGATTGGTCAGCACACTTTTGTTCTTCTTAACTACGAGCAAAATAGGCTCATTCGTATTGAAATTGAAGCCTTGACCTTCTGCTATTCGCTTATTGAAATCTCCTTTCTCAAAACTTGATGTAAAGGAATGGGCTACAGGATGGCTGTGAGGAGTGGGCAATTTCCCGACACCCATACGAGTCTCACTGTGCAAGTTATATGCTCTTTCATATTGCGTGTCAAACCCAAGGAACCCCTCATCAAGACGGAGCTGCGTTTGGCTGCGCAGGTTGTTATGCATACCAGCCAGCACTACAATGAAGTTGAAGCCAGCATCAGCAGCTTTGCATATCAAACCAGTGTAGTTGCTCGTTTTTCCTGACTGCACCTGACCGACAACCATTCCCTTCTTCTGAAGAACGATGTCTTTTTGATTGGGGTCAAACAGTTTGTCTAATATGATATCTGTCAGGTTTTCAAGTTCTGTGACAACTGCGTTGGGGTACATCTTCACCTCCTTAAGGTATTTCTTGTAGTCCTCCCAAAAATGCCAATTTGACTTTTCTTCTGCTTTGAAGGCTTTCAACCAAGGCAAACGACGCTCTTTCCCTTCCAGAATACGGGCATGATCCATCGTAGCATGGAACATCTCCATCAGTTTTTCCTTAAGCATCTTAAGATCGACTGATTGGTAAAGCCCACCGTTTTGACATAGAACGATTGGCATCATAGCTTCGTCTATCAATGCCTCCGTGATATTGTCCTTGGTCTGTAACTGCACCACGCAGATTGATAGTGCAGTTTGAAAATCGTTAGTCATGCAGCTCGTCTATTATATATTGGTATATGTGATATGGCGCAATCTGTTTCAGGTCTTCTTTCACCTTTTCTTCAGGTGTTCCGTCTTTGCGCCTTGCCTTGTAGAGCCTGTCAGCCATCATTCGAAGACCCTTTTCCAGTGTTTCGCTTGCCGGCGCCTCATATTCCTCTTTGTTTTCAGACTCTTTAATGTATATTGATTTGCTAGGAATCGATTCCTCTACAAAGGTCAACAGCAGGTCAATGGCCCTGGATGGGTCTATTTTGGCCATTTCCTTCAACGAAACGACAAAGGCATGTTTTCGGTTCACCACAAAACTTATGTGGTTGCCAACTTTCTTTTCATTCCATATCTCTTGAAATTTACGTCCTGCCCTATGCTGGATAATTCTTCCTTTGTGTCTGAATACCTCGACCCCTAAGGCTCGTACTTTCTTCGCATAACTCCTGAGAAACTCTTGACAGAAAATAGGCGGGATGGCAGTGGACTTCTTGATGTCTATCTGCCATTGTGTATCAAGCGAATTTGGCAGGTCAATCATAATGCGAACAAGCTTATAGTGGTCTTCTTTCCTGAAGAGACCGAGCCAGTCACCAGCCAACAACATTCGTTTACCACGATAAACATAGAAACCCTGCATTGCAGGATAACCGTATATGCCTTCTGCTGCTTTGTATGCCGCTTCACTGGAAAACTCATCCTTATGAGGAAGTACGTACCCTTTGATGTCAACTATCTCGTTACCGAATGGAATGTCTTCTACGGGATAGGCTTGGGTTTTGTCTTCTATCAAGCAGAAAGGATCCCATGGTTCTATCTCTGCTTCGCCCCAATAAATTTTAATGTCTCCGTCGGTAAGAAAACGATGGAATACCATCGCAATATGCTTTCTTACAACCGACAGGGAGTCTGTAAATTTCTGACGGGCATTCTCATCGTCGGTTTCTGTACCTTCGGTAACCAAATGATCAAGCTCAGACCATATCACAGCTGTACCTGACTTCACATCGTCAAGAACATCACAATACTCTTTAGGGCACCATTGCAGCACTTCCCATTTCTTGACCTGCCCGACATAATCCAGATCCCAAGTCCATGCTGTTGGTTTACTACCTTTCCGCTTGCTTAACAATGTAAGCTTCCGGCATTGGCTGAACGATGCAGTCTTCAGTCCCAAGCCAAAACGTCCCAAATCAATACTGTCACGTTCATCCAAGGGGTTTTTGCTGCCAGGACGCATGGCCTGAATGCACTCATCGCTATTCATGCCGTGTCCGTCATCCTTGATACAGATGCTGGAATTATCACCATCCCAAATCCTGGTAATCCATACATTCTTGGCCCCTGCTGTTATGCTGTTATCAATAATATCAGCAACTGCGGTTTCCAATGTATAGCCAATGGCCCGGAACGTCTCTATCATAGAGTCCGCTTCGGGCGTTGCTTCTGCTTTAGGTATTTTAGTGTAGTCTATTTTCATAATCTGAAGTCATTGACACATTCTTACAATCCCTCTCTGTATTCCATAAGCCTCTCTGCTGTTGTGAACATTGGTTCGCCTTTTTCGCATGATCCGAATTCTGCAAAATGGGATAACTTAAGGTCTCGCAGCAGGTCAGCAATACGCAGTCTGCCCACCGTCACCTCTTCATCAAAGCGGTAGAAAAAGTAACTGCCTTTCACATCCGACGGATACCACGTGTCGCGCATTCGTTCCTCTGTAACTTTGCTTGCCGTGTCCTTTACATGAAACACTTTGTATTCGCCTGTCTGTTCCGCATTGTCTGTATAGAGGACTACAAACTGTACATCCTTCTTGCTGTAGAAACCAACTGTGTGAGCTCCTGCACGCACCTCTTCATCTTTTAGTTTTAGTCGGACGTTGTAAATCAACGACTGACGGTCGTTGGCTCCCATAATCCATTTCAGATGTGCTTCGTCGCGATAATAGCCCACAAGAATACCTTTTCCTGCGTATCTTTCCAGATAGTGAAGCGTGAGCCATTGTGTGGGTTCTGTCACCATTTCTCCCTGCTTGCCAATCTGTTCGTCTATCTTCGTCTGAGGGTCTTCCTCCAGTTTGCACTCTGCTACATAAAAATGCTTACGCAAATCTGTTATCAAATCTCCCTCTTCTTCTGTGGTCTCCAATGCCAACGTGTAGATGCTCTTCTCGCCTTCGGTGCGGTAGAGTTTGCCTAGCAGCTGCTGGAAATGGGTGGTGATATACCGCTCGGAGTCTGCTGAATCATATCCCTTAAGGGCATAGAAGGTGTACCGCTCTTCAAGCACATTCTGAACCCGTTCACGGAACCTCTTGCGTACCTCGTCACGCCACAGCTGCTTGCTGCCGGCATTGTTACGGGCATACAAAGCCAGCACAAACAAGAAGTTTACGTCGTAGTGGCTCAACAGCATCGTGTCGCGGTCAAACAAGCGGTCGCTGTATTGGCTGGTACTGTAAGGATCGTCAGAATGCAGCCGCAGCGCGTCGTCGCCATAGTCAAGTTTGTCAAAATCCACCTTGGCGCTGATGAAGAAATTGGGAATCACGTTGTATCCCTCTGTGCGGTCATCGCGCAAACGTATCTTGTATTGTTCATCATCGCAGCGGGTTACGCCCTTAAGCGCATCGAAACTCCATTGTATCACATTGCGGGCGTATGTGAACTGTTTGTAGATGGAGTTCTCCCCCACAGGCGTACTATGCTTATAATACTTGCTGTCGCCAATATAATAGACGGCGGTCTTTTCGTTGGTGGGCAGCAGAATGTCATCCACCCACAGGTGGTCAACAGTCTTTCCGTCGCTTTGGTCTGCAAGACGCGGAGGTAGTTTGGAACGATCAGTACCTATCAGTTCGTCAATAATGGCTTCAAATACGATGTTAAAGTTCTTCACTAGCACATATTCCTGCTCATTCACTTCCACCTTCACCCTGCGGCTCAAGTCGAAGAAGGCATAGCATAGCTCCCAAAGATACAATGCTTTGTCTGAGAAATACTTGTGCTTTATCTTTAGTAGCTGCACTCGCCCTTGTCCGTTCAGGTATGCCTCGAATCGCGCCCCTGTTATCAGTTCGTAGTTCACGGGGATATGCACAGGGAAACCATAATGCCCATGCATATAGTTGAGTATGGAGAAGAAAATGACCAGCAGCTCTTCATCGAAGTTTACCTGCCTCCGCTTGTTCACTGGATTCAGATAGACAGGCTGCTCTTCCTGCAACACAGCCTGACTATGTGCGATGGTACGGGTCCAGTTGATCTTGTTGTAGCCCGAATGAAGGTTCCGAAGCACAAAGAAGAAGAAATCCTCGTTGTCGCGGTTGAACTTCTGTAAGGCAAGCAGAATATCAAGATAGGTATTGCACTCCTGCAGTCTTCCGCTCGACATTCTCTGCACCAGTTGTTGCTGCACTACATCGCTGTCGGGATGTGAGTCGCGGAACACCACAATGGCACGATATATCCACACTGCCAACTCATACAAGAAGTCGTATTCCTCCTTGCTGAGCAGCTGTTGAGATGCAAGGTCGATGATATCCTCCGGGTGGTATTTGCCAAACAGAAGTTCCTCGCCGTTCACATCCTCCAGCAGCACCTTGGGCAGAATGAACACAGTATCGCCCTCACCACCGCCAAGGTCTGGATTGTAGTAATAGCCTACGTGGTTCACCGACACCTTGCCTTTTATGTTACGCAAGTTGGTCAGCCCCACGATGATGTTGTCCACCACCTCGGCCTGGTACTGATGTTCTTCTATCAGGATGCGCATAGTTTATCGGGGTTATTCTTCATTGTTGGTCTGCTCTTCTTCCTTAGACTTTATCTTTAGTTTCTGCATCAACTCTGCCACTTTTTTCTTGTCCACGCTTCCGTCAGGACGGTAGAACTTGCGATAGCCCCATTCCTTGCCAGAGCCAATACTCGACGGGATACCATATACTTTGAACACGTCATTCCACAGATAGAACAACACTTTGCCCACAAAGGTCTCTGCCGTGATAACATTAGGCTCAGCGTCTGTCTGTGCCTTTTTCTTGGTAGCCTTGCAGAAATAGAAGCCAAGGTGTTTATCCTCTGCTGTCTCGTCAGTGAGAACTTCATCGTTGATAGTGTTCAGAAACTTTGTCCAACTATAGTGATTGCCGTTCACCTCCACATACCATGTGTTCTTTTCGGTATCGATAGGCATATACACCCAGTCCCAGCGACGCTTAAAAGCAGAGTCAATGGGGAACAGGCTTTGGTCGCTGGTGTTCATCGTGGCCCAAATGTGCAAATTCTTAGGCAGGCACAGCTTGCCGTCTTTGATGCCGTCTATGTTGGTAAGCACAGGCTGGTTCTTCTCGTCAATCCCGTTCAGATACTTTGCCAAATCCTTGTCTGCCATGATTGGATATTCAGACCATCCGTTCTCGTCACGGTCAAGCAACTGGAATAAATCACCGAAAATCTGGGCACAGTTGCCACGATTGATTTCCTCTATGACAAGGAATACTTTCTCGTCAAGGTTGTTCCATGCAGCCACGTAAGCTTGCAGGAATGCCTGCGGAACAAACGAATAAGAGATGCAATCTTCATATACATCTTCCTTGTCTTTTTGGACTATGTCACCAGCAACATTACGAACAGCCTTTTTTGCTATTGTTGGCTTATAGGCACCCACAAATGTGGAGTAATCGCTGTCGGGATGGAAGGTGGTACGGAATACCAAATTCTTTTCGTCTGCTGCCTTTACATCTACATCGTCCTTTATCTTGTGACTCTTACCTGTGCCGGGGGCACCGTAGAAGATTTGCTGGAGGGGAAGTTTGCTTGTAAGGTCTTCCTTTTTGGTGTATTTATCATTGGAATCTGCTTCGAAGTTTGATAGATAGCTAAAGCCAATCAGCCATAAAGCAGCATATTCTCCTTCCTCGTTTTTAAACAAAGAGATCTTGTAAGAAGAGTCAGGTAACAACAGCGGGCGAATGATCTTATGGAAAGCCCCCTTTTCATCAAATTGCTTAAAATATGGGCGAAGCTTAGAAGACCCAGTTGAAAGCTTAAAGAACGATTCTGTAGCCAATAAGCCACTCTCGTCCGTTTCATCTTCTAGCTGTTGGAGAATACTTTTAGCTATGTTATTGAAATCAGTACTCTTTTCAAAATAGTATCGGCATACATAGCCAAGCATGCTCAACACATTTGTTGTCAAGAAATAGTGCTTTACTTTGACAGCACCTACTGCAGTGTCTTCTCCATTAGAGACATTCTCATAATAGGCAGGAAATTCTTTTCTTAATTCTGAATCTGCTGCACCCAAGAATACATGAACGGTTCCATTTCCTGTTCCTTGTTTACGATCAGGAGGTAGAATTTCGTCTTTAACATCTTCCCAGTTGGCAAAAATGTCGCAAACAAGTTGGTTGTAACCCAACTCTTTCATTTTAGAATCATACATCTGTTCCATATTTCGTAATATCTATTTGTTTTAGCAAAGCCATTAATACATTCACTATTATACTATTGCCAGCCTGTTTATATGCGGCT
>Ga0326512_10001289_pt1 | contig 19684 bp, 33 predicted proteins | sample 1_2617_0518_D_FD_203652 | JGI IMG/M metagenome (GOLD analysis project Ga0326512, IMG submission 203652) | Bovine rumen microbial communities from UC Davis, California, United States - 1_2617_0518 | ecosystem: Host-associated > Mammals > Digestive system > Stomach > Rumen | place: USA... | reverse complement strand
GATGGACAACCCTTACATTGCCATCGCGGCGGGCGCGGCGCTCGTGGCTTTAGGCACGGCGGTCAAGTCCTCCCTCTCGGCAGTCGCATCCGGTGACTACAGCGCGGGTGGTGGCGGCTATTCCGGCGGGTATTCTGCAGGTAGCAGCCCCGGCGACTATGAGACCCGCGAGGTGAAGGTCTACGTGACCGGCACCCTGGAGGCGGACGGTGACAAGCTCATCACAGTGATCAACAATACCAACCAGAAAAACTATTATACTCAGTAATGGCCTACGGAATCAAATACCGCTGTCGTTTCGACTCGCTCCATGGCGTGGAGACGACCGTCAACATACTGAAGAACGGATACTCCGGATCGGTGATCAACCACCCCTTGGGGAAGGCTCCGATCATCAAGATGAACGACGGCGAACCGTTCCGCGCTACGTCCTGCGACCTGTCCATAGAATGCCAGGTGGATGGCGAGTTCGCGGAGTTCTACACGTCCGATCCCTTCGAGTTCCGCGTAGACGTCTACCGCGGAAACACACAGATCTGGACGGGATTCATCGCCACCGAGCTCTATTCCGAGCCGAACATCGCACCCCCTTACGACGTGGCGATTACTGCGACGGACGGACTCGGAACCCTGAAGGAGTACGACTTCGAGGCGGCTGGCGTAAAGACGCTGGGCGCCCACATGCGGACGCTTCTGGGAAAGACAGGCCTCTCCCTGTCGTCGATTGACTGGGTGATGAAGCTCAGCGCAGCTGGCGGCACCGTCCCGGACTTCGTGGATACGGTCGCCATCAATCTCGACTACCTCGTCGGCGAGGACTGCTACACCGTCCTGGAGACCCTTCTCCGCTCCATTCACGCCACGATCACCCAGTATGCCGGTCGCTGGCTCGTCATCCGTGAGACCGACGTGACCGTGGCAAGCAGTGGGAGCATCCCCATTTACCGCACCCCTGCGAGGATCGGTTCCACGACAGCGACGACCATTACCGGAGGCCGGAAGAGCGTCGGCAAGATGGGCGTGGCGGACATGTGGCCCGTCGGGTACACCACCCGCCGCGTAGTGCCAGCGAAGAAGCGCATCACGGTCGAGGCTTCCTGGAACATCGTCAACGCCGCCTACTCCGTCCAGGACAACGCATGGACGACGCAGGGCTCTGCCTTGTTCGTCGAAGTGGGGAACGGGAACAGTTACTACTCGTTAAGCGGAAACGCTTCATCCATCAGTAACATCATGATGGCTCGTGTGCTTCCCAGCTTCACGAAGTCCCTGGAGGTCAAGGTCCGGTGCGCCATGCCTCCGGCCCTGCAAAACTACGCAGGCATCAAGATTGGCGTGATTGCAAAGTTTACCCCGGACGGAGGAATAGACTACTACTGGGACGGAGAATCCTGGAGTACGGCCCAGCCTACGGGAACAAGCTCATGGCAGACGGTGAATATCGCCACGGACCTGGCCTCCGAGGCATACGAGCTGACGTTCAACATACCGTCGCCCGGCACGACCACGACCGGAGAGTTTTACCTGTACGTCGCAGGTATTCTGGGCGCCAGGGTCTTTGACGTGGATCTCCGCCCCGTCGTCAACAAGGGCTACCGCGACGAAATCGTCATCAACAACGGAGCCAGGGGTGACGGCGATACTATCAGCATCACAGGCGGACGGATGACCCAGTCCGAGTACAGCTTCCCGGCATCCTATCAGGGTATCTGGCTTCCTGGTATCAACTACTCCACGCCGGTCTACCTCTTCACGGACAACAACTTCGCCTCGAAGGATTTCCTGTCCATCCAGGCGCTGGGCCGTGCGATGTCCGTGGCTCTTCCGCGGGTGGAGACGTCCGGGACGCTCGACTTCCCTGCAAACATGACTCTGCCGCCGATCGTCATCAGGGCGAACAATGTCAACTCCCTGGTGAAATCCTATGACTGGAACCTCAACGATGACGAGATGCGGTTCACCGCCATCACCCTCCCGTCCGCCGACATGACCGTGACCAGCGAGACGGTGAAACCAATTGGAAACGCTTAACATCCCACAGGGATAAAACGATAGAACAATGAGCACAATTACACTCCCGAACATCCGAGTCTCTTCGGATCTCACCGTGAAGGTTCGCCTGACTGACGACGGCGTGGCCATCGACTGGACCACGCTGAGCAGAGTCCGGGCGACCATCTACTCGGACGCACAGAGGGCCCTGGCGGGCCGCTGTGACGTCTCCGTCGACGCGGAGAACCCTACCCTCCTCGTCTGCCAGTACGCGGCCACAAAGCCCCAATACGTGGGCGTGAACCGCATCGTCGTCTCGGCCACCTACATGGGCGAGATGAAGACCTACGACAAGCCCGCCTTCACCTTCGTCCGCTGGACGGCTGACCAGGAAGGCGAAGAGATCACAATCGACGACCCGGATGTGGACGTGGAGATCACCGTCGAAGACATCTCCAGCTCCATCCTCCAGGAGGCCGTGGACGCCGCCTTCACCGCTGCCGATCGTGCGAACGATGCAGCTGCCGCCGCCGAGCACATGGTCGACATCCACACCGGCCCCCAGGGCAAGTCCGCCTACGAGGTCGCCGTCGAGGAAGGATACGTCGGAACGGAAGAGGAGTGGCTGGCCTCCCTGGTCGGTCCTCAGGGACAGCAGGGCATCCAGGGCGAGACCGGCGATGCCGCTGGCTTCGGCGCCGTCACCGCATCCGTCGACTCCACCACCGGCACCCCTTCCGTGGCTGTGACCGCCAGCGGACCGGACACGGCGAAAGCCTTCGATTTCGCCTTCTCCGGCCTCAAGGGCGAGAAGGGAGACAAGGGCGACCAGGGCAATACCGGATCGTCCGTGGACTATCCCTACGAGCTCGTGAACAACCGCACGACGGACGACGCGACGAAGGGCCTGAGCGCCGCCGAGGGCAAGCGTCTGGGCGACGATCTCAGTCAGTTAGAGGCCGAAGTGACTGACTTGGATGAAAGAGTGTTTGGGGAGAATACGGTCTTACTTGAAGATGTAACAACCGCCCCCGGCACCGTTTACATCACAAGTGATATGGTTGAAGTTGGCGATGTCCTTGTGTTTGAACTTGAAAGCATTAACAACCTCACGGGAATTTTGCGGGCAGAGAAAACGGGGTATGAGTTTGATGCGAATATCTATGTGGATGCCGGGCAGACCGCAACAAAACAATATACCGTGCCGGAGGGATTTCTGCGTATCTATACGCAGTCCATTGCAAACCCGATGAAGGTTGTATCGTGCCGAATCTATAAAGAGGGAGCAATAGCAGGGTTGCAGAAATCGGTTGAAACGATGGAGTCGGAAATGTCTGCAATCCCAACAACTTATGTCGCAAAGACCGCCGTTCTTCAAGACACGGGTTCGGGAAATGACAAGGTTATGTCGCAGGACGCATCCTCTCGCTATGTGGACAGTCCTTTTGCGAATGTTGTAAATGTCGCATTGAAAGGGATTGTGGCATTCCGATTCAATAATGTTCCGGGAGGAACTATGCCTGTGGATGACTATTCACAGTTTCGGGTTACAACATATTATCGGGGTGGTGCGTGGCATTTGTATCTCCAAATACAAAAGTCCGTGGACGGAACGAATTGGACAGCTTATGATAGCATAGAAATCCTTTCGGCTGATGCTCCGTCACCGCTACCCGTGATTGAAGAAATCACCTCAAAATATGGCCGTTTTACCGTTATTGTAAATTGGCCTTTGATGGGTAATGCGACACTTTCCGGCTTGTCCTATGTGTTGAGGAAAAATGCCCCCGGATATTTTGACAGGAAACTAAAAGAGTCCATTGACGGCATAGTGAGCGAGTGGCCCATCGCAGGAGACTACGAAAACAAGGACAGGACAAAGAACATCATCACGGTGGATGCTTCCGGGAACGGGGACTATACCACTATCGCTTCTGCCTATGCTGCGATTACGGATAGTTCCTACGATAATCAATACGAAATCGTTATCTATCCCGGCACTTATAACGAGTATAACCTAATCCCCCCGAAGTTCACGCATACTCACGGACTTATCCCGAACACCGTGACCGTAACAAGTGAGGGTGTATCTTCAACCCTGCCTGTATTTGACCAAAGAGTGCCGTGCAAACTATCCAATATGAAGATTGTTTCCGGGACGGGATATTGTGTCCATCAAGACCAATCTCCGCTGATTAGGACCGTCCTTGTAAACGAGAATCTTCACTGCAAGAAAGTGTACGGGCAGGATGTTTCAAACTTTGGTTTCCGGACTTTGACGAATCCGGCGGTGCTTGGCATAGGTTCGCATTTTTACGGGGCGAAGTTCATTTGGAACAACTGCACTTTTGAGAATGGGCAGGTTGCATCGCACACGGTGGGAGGTAGTGAAAATATCCCGGCAAATCAGCATCTTATCTACAAGAATTGCAAACTTGTCAATGCGTATATTCATCTCCTCGTTTCGGGTGCATCAAGCAAGGTTGGGAATTTCGTATGTGAGATTGATGGTCTGAATACCGAGAAAGGAAGACCGTCCCTTGTCTGCCAAATCGGTGAAAGAAGCGAGGGTGATACCTCCTACAATTTCCCCTGGCAAGTTATTGGAGGAAACAACAAATACTTCTGCTATGTGACTATCAATGGTGCGGACACCCTTACGGACGATGTATGGCCGTCAATTAACACCAACGATGTGACAATGGTGCAACTTGCAAGTGGTGTTTCTATCTCAAAGGGACAATGGGTGGATATTGCCGGGGACATCTGCACACCATCCACCCCTATTGAAAACATTATCGGTATGGCGGTTGAAGATGGTGCGTCCGGTAGCACAGTAAGAGTTTGCACCGAATCATTTGCACTCAATAATAATTTCCACAGGAATGCTTTCCCGGTTGTGTCTTCCGATGGAGAATACGGGATTGGAAGCGACGGGAAACTATCTGCAAGTGCAAGTATCAAAATCGGGCGAGTTAAGTATAACAACTTCTACCGATATTAACCCACCCCCTTTCGGCCCTAATTGCTGACTTAACAAAAGCAGTTTCTGCCATCCTGGGCAGTTTGTAAATTTTCCTTACATCCCTAATTGACTGACTTAGCAACCTGATCACCGGGGGCCTCCGGGCCCCCATAACAAAGAACAAGTACCATGGAGATAGGAGAGATCATTACCTATATCGGGACGGCCCTCGGGAGTGGGGGCCTGGTCCAGCTGGCCAACTGGAAATGGGGCCGGCGCAAGGAAGCAGCCTCCGTCAAGTCTGACGAAATCGAGACGATGAAGAAGGCGATGGAGGACTTTTATGACCCCCTGTTGAAAAAGCAGAACACCCGAATCGCCGAGCTGGAAGGCGAGGTGAAGACTCTCCGGGAGGACCGCCGGAAGATGGAGGAGTCATACCGCACCCAGATTGAAGGCCTGAACAAGCAGATCATCGACCTGCAGAAGCAGATCACCGACATCACCAGGGCGCTCGGCATCAAGGCCGCCAGGCAGGTCCGCAACTCCAAGGGACAGTTCACCTCTGAGATGGTGGAGGAGCCGCACGATGAAAGCGAGTGACATTGACGCCATAGTCATCCACTGCTCGGCATCCAGGGCCGGTCAGGATCTCCGCGCCTCCGACATCGACAAGATGCACAAGGAGCGGGGGTTCGCCATGATCGGGTACAACTACGTCATTGACCTGGACGGGAAGGTGGAGGTCGGCAGGCCTCTGACCCGCGACGGGGCCCACTGCAACACGGCGGGACTCTCCGGTAAGGCCTATAACAAGCACTCCATCGGCATCTGCTACATCGGTGGATTGAACCACCTCGGAAAGCCCTGCGACACCAGGACCTACCAGCAGAAGCGGGCCCTCGTCAATCTGGTCTACCGACTGATGGACGAATACCCCAATATCAAGGAGGTCATCGGCCATCGGGATGCATCCCCGGACAAGAACAAGGACGGCAGGATCTCGACAAACGAATGGATAAAGCAGTGCCCCTGCTTCGACGTCCGGGCGGAGTTCCCGATGTCGATCTGCAAGGCCAAACGTGGAAAGTAACTTACCATATAAGGAGAAACCTATGAAGAAAATCTGGGAAGTCTTACTATATTGCTGGCAGCTCCCGCAGAACCTTCTCGGGCTGCTGCTCCTGGCAATCTACGGCCGCGTCATCCCCATCGACTTCCGGGGTGACTTATGGAGAAGCCGCCTCCCGTCCTCGATGATCTACTTCGTTTATGGATTTCACGGCGGCATCGCCCTCGGCCGGTACGTCCTTCTCTCCGGCTACTACTCGACAGCCTACGACGTGTGGGCCCACGAGCGCGGCCATTCCATCCAGAGCATGATCCTCGGCCCGCTGTACCTCTTCGTCATCGGCCTGCCTTCTCTGCTGTGGGCGGCCTGGTGGAACAAGGACCGGAACGTGTCCTATTACTGGTTCTACACCGAGAGGTGGGCCGACTATCTGGGAGGAGTGGACCGTGGCCAGTAAGAGGCACAAGGGACTCCTGGCGCTGGTGGTGGTTCTCATCCTTCTTCCCATCCTCAGCGCCGGATGCTCCCCCAAGATCATCGAACGGGTGGTGTATCAGAGGGACACCACGGTGGTCCACCACCGGGACACCACCTTCAGACGGGACTCGGTCTATATCCGTGAATGGATGAAGGGCGACACCGTCTATATTGAGAAATACAAGGACCGCTTCGTCTACCGTGACAGGTGGCGTGACAGCATCCGTGTGGTGCGCGATTCCGTGGCCGTGGAGACGATTAAGGAGGTCAAGGTAGAGAAACCCTTGTCCTGGAGCCAGAAGGCCAAAATCGGTGCCTTCCCGTGGATCCTGCTGGCTCTCATCGGAGCAGTCCTGTGGATATTCAGGAAATACCTCTTTTAGCCCGTGATGGGTCTTGTTTAGTCATAATCGATAAGAATTGTTGTTCGCCGTCCTACGTCGTGAGATGCGGGACGGTTTCCTTTCGTAAAGGGCCAAAGATTTACTTGCATTTACTCGCGTTTTACGAATGGAATCGGCCTTCTACATAGGTAGAACGATGAAAATTTACTTGCAAGAAGGGCCAAAGATTTACTTGCATTTACTCGCGTTTTACGAATGGAATCGGCCTTCTACATAGGTAGAACGATGAAAATTTACTTGCAAGAAGGGCCAAAGATGTAGTCGATTACTTTCCGGTTGGCCTCGTCCACCTTCCGCTGGTCACGCTTGATGTAGATGGCCGTCGTCCGGTGGCCGGCTATCCGGTGCCCCATGCCGAGGCTGATGGTGGGGTCGGGGACGTCCAGCTCGGCGCACATGGTGGCCCAGGTGTGGCGGGCCCAGTTGGAACTGCAGTCCTTCTCGATGAGCTCCCCGTCCGGCGTCTTCATCTTCTTCAGGGCCTCCCGCATCCGCCTGTTGTAGTCGTGGGGGTCCTGGTACCGGTCGAAGCAGCGCAGCAGGTGTGCCTCACCCTTCCAGCGGTCGAGGATCTCCCGGGCCTCCGGCTCCACCTTGATGGAATAGAGCTGGCCGGTCTTGTTTCTCCGGTACTCTATTCGGCCGTTGACGATGTCGGCCTCGGTGAGCTTGGCGAGGTCGCCGATATTGATGCCTCGGAGGTAGATCATCAGGAGGAAGACGTCCCTGTATTCGTTCGGCCCAGGCACCGCCATGAACGAGCGGACCTGCTCCAGGGTGAGCGCCTTCTTCCTGGTCTCTTCCGTCTTTATGTGGTATTTCCGGAACGGGTATTTGTCCGTGAGCTCTTCATCCAGGGCGAAGTTGCAGATCGCCCTCAGGTTGCGCAGATGTATTGCACGGCTGTTGACCTTCCCTCCGATGGAGTTCTCGAAGGCGTGGAGCCATACCCTGTCCAGATCCTCTATATATAGGGGACCGTCACCGGCGAAGGCGTTGAGCTTCGCCAGGGTATGCTGGTACACCTCCTTCGTCCGCCCTTCCTTCGTGGCGATGCAGCGGGCCGCGATCTCCCAGAGCGTCGTGCGGGTATCCTCATCCGGTACGTCCTCCATGTCTACGGCGGTGAGCAGCTTCCGGATATGGGAGGCGGAGCAGCGCCCCAGGCGCCCGTCCTCTCTGAGCTGGAGGACGCGGGCCCTGATGCGGAGCAGCTTCGTGTCGAGGAAGGAGTTCAGGCGCTTCGCATCCTTCATCCCTTCCACCTTCCCGGCGACCCAGTTTTCCTCGGGGACGGAGATGCCGGTGGAGATGTAGATCCGCGTCCCGTGACCGACGGAGACCTTCACCGGGAAGGTCCCATCCTGGAGGGGGCGCCTTGTGTCAAGTATCAGTGTCGTCTCGGCCATATAATTTGCGTTCAAATTTGCAACGAAATGTACCCACATGTACCCAAATGTACCCAAATGTACCCACTACTTTTGACCCCTTTTGGAAAGCATGGGGATAAAAAAGAGTGAAGAGGAAATTTGCAAAGCATTGATTTCCAATTCACTACACTATCGTGGGCGATGGCGGATTCGAACCGTCGACCCCCTGCTTGTAAGGCATCACTCACCATTTTTCTATGTTCATTATCAAGCATTTACAAAGCTATTTTCCATTTGCAACGTATTTTCGTCTTTACCAATCTTCTTCCAGGTCGTCTCGTTCCTTGAGCTCGAACAAGGAGAACAGGTCATAATCGAGCACCGGAGAGGAGCCTTTATTCCAGAAGTTGCTCCGGAACTCTCCTCGACCGTTCAGGGCATATAATTCCAGTTTAGTCCGTTCTCCCCTCTTGGAGAGCGGCGTCTCCAGGGTGGTCGTGAAGACCATCTCGTCCACCGTAACCCGATACCGCCCTTCGCGGATCTGGACTACAGCCCTGCCTTCCAGCTCGCCTCCAAGCATGTACATGGAAACGAGCCCCCTCTTCATTCCAGCGCCCCTATAATCGACCTCGTGCGGGACGATCCTGCACGTGAACCCGTCCTTCGTAACGACAACATTGTCGAAGTGGCCGGATGCGATAAGGCCGTCCGCGACTCCGGCGGAGTCGAGCGGGGTCTGGTACACCTGCTGCCAGGTGACCGATGCTCCATCAGTGGAGAACCGGCTACCATCCTGCGCAAACAAGGTTGCAGAAAACGCCAATAAAATGGCGAATAATGCAAATCGCTTCATATCTCTACTTCATTGACATGCACATGACGACACGGTAGATCCCGAGGACGTCCTCCTTCGACACCTCGAACGGGGCGTACATCGGATCGTGGTTCGCGGAGACACAGCGCAGGTGGTCCTCGTCCTTCCCTGGTGTCAGGTATTTGAGCACCGGGCCGTCAACCGTGTCCAGGATATAAGCCCGCCCCCAGTCGAGGACACGACCGCTCACCCTCCGGACATAGCACACGGAACCGTTCGGGATGTCCGGGTACATGGACTCGCCGTAGATGTGCACGGCCATATCCACATCGTTCACCGGCGAGATAACCCGCTCGCACTTCACCTCCTCAATCCCCTCCGACCATCCGGTAAGACTCCCGGCCTGGGCGAAGATCGGGAGCAGTGGGACAGAGTTCGGCACATCAACATCCGTCTGCTTTTTCGAGAAATCAATCGCCCCGTGGGGCCCCAGGAAGAAGGCGCCCATCGGGATTCCTGTAACTCTCGATATGTCTTCAAGGAGGCCAGTCTTTATGTCTTCCTTCCCGAGCTGGCTTCCAAGATTCTGGGGGCTCATCTTCAGCCTGGACGCAAGCTCACGCTGAGTTATCCCATTGGCCCCTAAAATTTTTTTAACGTCTTCTCCGCTCATAATCAAGCATTTAGTTTATCATCAAGGATTTCTCCGGAAATAAAATCAAATATTTATTTGCTTAAATAAAATATTCGTTTTACTTTTGCATAAACAAAACATTTGATGCACGAGAAAACCAGCCGGACATGCGCCGACTCATTCATACCTTTCGATGGCAAATATACGGCGGATTTCCTTCGATTCAAAGAAATAAATAAACTTTCTGCTTTATGAAAAGACAACGAATCAGCGACCTGCTCGGAGCCATCTGCATTTTCGCAGTATTTGCCGGATGTGTTGAAACCATCGACGGAGGCGTCTCGCTTTGGACCGTCGGCTGCCTGGCCGTGGCCGGGATCTTCGGATGGATATCTAAAAAGATGGAGGCGGCAAAATGACAGTACGTGAACTCTACAACTGGTGCAAGGCCTACCGTCATAAGGACGCGGAGGTCTACCTCGTGAAAGACTGGGATCAGGTCGACGAGCAGGGCTGTCTCACGGACTTGTACCGCCTGGACGGAATCTGCGACCAAGTCGTGATTGAAGACACGGGGATGGACTTCAATGACACTCACGAGGTGATCCTGGAGTTCGAGCCCGAAAAAGCAACTTACTACATCAACCGATGAGCCGCATCCACACGCCGAACCTCTGCCTCCGATGCTGGCTATGGTCCAGGACACTGGGCCGGTGCATGAAGGGCCCGGAGGACTACTGCAAAATCACAAAATCAAAATAAACACACTCATGAAAATCGATCACTTAACAAGGGATGATCTCCGAGCGATGAGAAACGGAGAGACCAAAACATTCGAGCTGCCGAACGCAGCTGCTGTATATTCCGCAAGAGCGAACGCGCACATACTTGCGCCTATCGAGGGATGCAAGTTCGTCACCGAGGCCAACATGGAGAAGAACACACTGACTGTAACTCGCTATGACCGCTGAACGTCCAGAAGTCAGTCCCCAGGGACTCTACACCGGAAGGGAGGCGGCCAAGCGCCTGGGCGTAGACCGCCACACCCTGACCAGGTGGAAGAGGTCCGGCAAGCTGGTCCCGTGCACCGACAATGGACGGTACCGTGGCAGGGACATCGTGGCAGCATGGAGCGGAAAGAAATGACCGGTATGGTACCCATGGGCGTAGCAACCAGTCGGGCTAACACATTTTCCCGTCCATGGGGGCGGATCATGTCCGCCGCCGGTCTCCACAAACTCCCAAGTCTATGGGAGGCTATTCATCACAACACACTATTGTACCCCGGCACGGGTGCGACTCTCCTGCCGGTTTTTAATCGAACCACAATGAGACAAGCAGACATAAACAGGGTAAGGAAGGCGAAGGATCACCTGAAGGCCGCCGTCACACTTCTCCGCAACATCAAGTGGGAGAACAGGACATACTATGAGGATGTGTTCATCAGCGATTCCGTGAAATATATCGACTCCGCTGACATGTACCTGGATGACATAATAAACACTCAAGAACAATGAAAGAACCGAGACCTGAAGACTTCCTGACGGAAGACGACTACGAAGAGGCCGTCGAGGCCTACGAGAACGCACTCTACTGGGCCGAAGAAAGGGCCATGGAGGAATACTACGAAGAAAAGGAAAAGAAGTCAAAAAGATAAGACTATGGAACAAGTACATCAAAAGCTCGCAGCCATCCAGGCCGCGCTGAAGGCTCCGAAGAGCCAGTTCAACAAGTTCGGCGGGTACAAGTACCGCAAGGCCGAAGACATCCTCGAAGCAGTCAAGCCACTCCTGAAGCAGTACGGCTGCACCCTCACCTGCACCGACGAGCTCCAGCTCATCGGCGACCGCTACTACATCAAGGCCACCGCCACGATCACCAACTCCGAGGACGGCATGTCCGTCAGCACGACGGCCTACGCCAGGGAGGAGGAGGAGAAGAAGGGGATGGACGGGAGCCAGGTCACCGGCGCCTCCAGCTCATACGCCAGGAAGTACGCCCTGAACGGCTTGCTCTGCATCGACGACACCGCCGACTCCGACACTACCAACACAGGCCCCGCAGACGAGCCACAGAAGGCCGCCAGCGAAGCGAGACCCACCCGGACGAAGAAGACCTCCACCAAGGAAGAGAAAGCGCCTGCAAGGGCCGCGAAGACCATCATCACGGACAAGAACATCAAACAGGTCGTGGACTGGGTCTGCCAGGTCCCTGAAGGCCTCGCCAGGGAGGAGCGCGTAGCGAAGGCGGAGGAGGCCTACGAATGGCCGGGCGAACTGCTGAACGCCTTCCACGCCATGGTCGATCTCTCCAAATAGCAGATGGTCATCATGACAACGATAGAGAAAATCAAGGCCGAGATTGAAAGGCGATATAAAGAATTTGACGGAAAAACAGGAGATATTGCCACTGCAAGTAGGTTGGCATATCTTGATGTCCTTACCTTCCTCGACACCCTTGAATCGGAAAATGAGAGGGATGAGAACCTTGACCGGGACACCGTGTTCTGGAAAGGGATGCAATATGCAAGGAAGCAAATGATGCAGGAGGCGGTGGAGGTATACCCCTGTTTTGATAAAAGGAGGCGCCTTACTGGTTTTTCTATTGACCCAGAAGCCGACGGAACGAATGGGTGGTCATGCAGGATTATACTCTGCAAAATTAAATGATGGCGACAGTTAAACCAACACTTTAAGTGCAATTATGAAATACCGTGACATTCAGGACGCACTGGCAACCCTCGCCAGGCTGTCCGACCTGCTGGAAGACCAGTACATCGAAAGCGAGGGAGAGGTGACCGAGGAGATCGAGGACACGGAGGCCCGCAAGGCTGCCATCCAGGATCTTCTCCAGAACGAAGGGATCGACGCCCTGGGGCGCTGGATCAAGGTGAAGGAGGACGAGGTCAAGATGTGGAAGGCGGAGAAGGCCGCAGCCGACCGGAAGGTCAAGTCCGCCCAGAACACGGTCGACTTCATCAAGGCGAAGATCGCCGAGGTGATGGCCGCCACCGGCATGGACAAGGCGAAGGGGGCCTACTATTCCTTCTCAAAGTACGTCAGCGAGAAGTCATCCGTCAATCAGGACGAGGTGGACCGCCTCTATCTGGACGTGGCCACCAGCGCCGCCCATGACGCCGGGCTCCCCGCCTACATCGACGTGGTCCTCAAGACCAACATGACCGCCCTGAAGGAATGGGGCGCCACGGACCTGATCGACACCGTCACCGGCGATGCCGTCCGCTTCACCAAACCCCGCGGAACGAAGGAGTAATGGAAGACCACTTCGTCCCAATCTACGACTGGATGCTGGAGCTCGGACTGAACGGGCGAGAGCTGAACGCCTTCGCCGTCGTCTTCTCCTTCTGGAAGAAGAACGGCGGATGGTTCCAGGGCTCCGCATCCTATCTGGCGAAGTGGATGGGCGTGAAGGACAAGCACACGGTCACGAACGCCCTCGGGTCAATGGTGGAAAAAGGCATCCTGGAGAAGCGAGAAAGATGGGAGAAAGGACAGAAGCTGTGCGACTATATGCCATGTGAAAAAATAACACGGGGTATGTCAAATTACGGCATAGGGGCCATGTCAAAAAACCGCATCCACTATAATAGATCTGACAAGAATAGAGACTATACCAAAGAAATTAATAATAAAGAAAGGGTGACGATGTCACCTGAAGATTTCCACAGATTACACCGCAAATGAGCAAGCAGAAAAACAGCAGTATCCAGGCGCTCGCCGACATACCGGTCCCCGACTCCGCGAGGATAGAGTGGCAGGTCCTGTCCGACGTCATCGCTGACAACGGAACCATGGCGACCGTCTCCGACATCGTTGACGAGAACCACTTCACCTCCGAGCTCCGCAAGGCCGTCTGGAACGAATGCCTCGACCGCTTCAACGACGGCAGGCCCTTCGACATGCCGAACGTCGCCGTGGCCGTCGGACCGGAGTTCGTCCAGCACATCTACACCACCGACGGAGGCGTCGACGACCTGGGCTTCCGCTACGCAGAGGACCACGCCAGGGCGCTCCACAGCGAACACGCAAGGAGGCTCTGCTACCAGGTTGCGCTCGAAGCCCTCGACACCTCCCAGAAGCAGGGACTCACCGAGGCGGAGATCTACGCCGCAGTCATGGACGCCGTCGCAAAGCTCGAGCCCGTGAGCGACCGGAGGGAGGTCAGCCTCGCCACCGCCATCAACGACCTCGCCGGAGAGATCGAGAAACGGGCCGCGGACGCGAAGTCCGGAAGGCCGGGAAGGATCACCACCGGGATGGCCTGCCTCGACGACGTCATGTACGGAGGAATGGCCGCGGGCAACCTCGTCATCCTGTCCGCACGTCCGTCCGTCGGAAAGACCGCCCTCTCCCTCTACATGGTACGCAAGGCGGCGGCCCAGGGAGTCAACGCAGCCTTCTTCTCCATCGAGATGACCACCGACGAGCTCGCCATGAGGATGGTCTCGTCCGTTACCGAGGAATACTACGACGAGAACTACACCGGAATCGGCAATCCCCGCAGATCCGTCGTATCCATGTACAAGATCGCCAACGGATTCGACTCCGAGGAAGACTGGAAACGCTTCGAGGAAGCGGTCTCCAAACTCGACAAGCTCCCGATCACCATCAACGACTCCGCCAGGGACCTCCGGGACATCGTCTCCCGCATCACCGTCCTGAACAAGCAGGGCCGGTGCGACATCGCCTTCATCGACTACCTGGGACTCATCAAGCAGGCACAGGCCGATCCGAGGACGCCGCTCTACCAGGTGATCGCCGACATCACAGCGACCCTGAAGGCAACGGCGAAGAACCTCCGCATCCCCGTCGTCCTCCTGTGCCAGCTCAACCGGGAGGCGGCGAAGACGAACAACGCACCGCAGCTGTTCAACCTCCGCGACTCCGGCTCCATCGAACAGGACGCCGACGTCGTCCTCATGCTCAACCAGATCCCCGGCCCCATGGGATTCGACCTCGAGGTCATCATCAGGAAGAACCGCCAGGGAGAGAAGGACTTCGGCATCCTCATGAGACCGAGCGACAACTATATGGACTTCACCGAAATAGGAATCACAAAACCACAATAGCCATGTTATTCGAAATCAAAAACTGCAAGATCGTCAAGGTGACCGACATCGCCACCGGGACGTCCCAGGCCGGAAAGGACTGGAGAAAGGCCACCGTCATCATCGAACAGGAAGACGGAAACTACACCGAGACCTACGCCGTGCAGGCGTTCGACGACAAGATTGACGTCGTCAGCAAGTACGTCGGAGAGAAGGCCGACGTCAAGTTCACCATCAAGGCCCGAGAGTACAACGGGCGCTGGTACAACGACCTCCGCTTCCAGTACGTATCGCCGGTCGAACAGCAGAAACCGGAACAGGCTCCAGCACCGAAGCCCGCACCAGAACCGGCCAAGGAGGACGACCCCGATGGCGACCTGCCTTTCTGACCTCCGGTTCACGGAACGCGAGATCCGGATCATCCGCGACGACATCGCGGCCATCCGGAAAGAGGCCAGGCGCGAAACGCCGAGGCCGGTCCGGATCTCCAACCTCTGTGACCGAATATCTCTCACTGTTGTCAAGGCTGAAAGGAGATCACTGAAATGCAACCCACAAAGATAACGCTCACCCCGAAGCAGAAGGCATACCTCATCCGGCACTACCAGAATACCAAGAACGACATCCTCATGGAAAAGCTGGGACTCAAGTTCTCCACCTTCCACCGGATCGTCCGGGAGCTCGGACTCAAGAAGTCCAGGCAGTTCATGCACAAGTGCCAGAAGGCCACGGCCGACGCCGCGAAGGCCTCCCACATCGCCAACGGCACCTACCCTCCGAAGGGCTACCGCATCCCGCGGTCCGAGGAGTTCCAGTACAAACCGGGCGACAAGCCCTGGGAGCGGTGCGGACGACGCAGGTGGAACCGCGGACGCAAGAAGGCCGCGGAGACCTGGAAGGAGACGTTCAGGGTGGAAAAGGCCCTCCGCAACTGGGGACTCCCGCAGAAGACCAAGCTCCGCGTCATGCAGACCCCGCGGCAGAAGATCCTCGACAGGGCCTACCTCAAGAAGCGCGGATACATCCTGGACGAGGTCAACGTCATCGCATACTGGACGCCCGAGACGCACAGGGCCACACGCCTGGAGGCCGGGCCTAGAAGGTTCTACAAATTCGCTGAATACAATGGATAACATCGAACGCATGGACTACGTCGTCAGGACGGCGGCGAAGCTCACCCCGGAAGACCGCATGAAGGTCGCCGAACGCATCCTCGAGGTCGGTGAGACCCCGGACAGGAAGGCCACGTCAAGATGGCTCGCCCTGTGCCCGCTGGCGGAGGCCGCCTGCGGGTGCCGGGTGGACGGGACCAGGAGGGCGTCATCCGTCATGATCAGGAAATTCGTGGCCTGGCGGATGAAGGAGGAAGGATACATCCACATGGACATAGCCAGGGCCCTCGGAGTCAACCACGCCACCGTCTACAACTACATCCGGCAGATGAAGATCTGCTTCGAGCTGCCGGTCTACTACCATCGGGACATCGAAATGTATACACGGTTCATCGAAGAAATCCAGGAACATGAACAAGTACGGGAACAAGAAGATCGTGACGACTGAGGGCACGTTCGACTCCAAGGGAGAATGGCTGCGCTGGTGCTTCCTCAAGGAGGCCCAGATGAACGGCGAGATCCACGGACTCCGCAGGCAGATCACCTACCAGCTCGTGCCGCCGGTCCACTATGCGAAGACCGTCCAGCTCAAGACCAAGGCCAAGCAGGTCGAGCGCATCTGGACACGGGAGGTCACCTACACCGCCGACTTCGTCTACGAGTACATGGGCGAGACCGTCGTCGAGGACTTCAAGGGAATGCCGAACGACCGATGGCCCATCAAGAAGGCCCTCATGGCCTTCGTCCACGGGATCTATGTGCGCGAGGTCAAGCGCCCCGCTGAACCGATAACAAACACGGAAAGATGACACAACAGAAGACTCTACTGGACAAGTCCGTCCTGTACGACATGTGGGAGTGCGTCAGGCAGTTCGACGGGGTGTACGACTTCGACACCACGATGACAGCCGACCAGCTGATGGACGACCTCTCCGAAATAATCAACCTCGAACTCTTGAAACTGAACAAATGAACACGGCCATACATATCAAACAGGAGGCGCCCGCCGCCACCGTCGAAGACTTCCGGGCGTACCTCGAGAAATCACTGCGCGACCCGTTCACCATCAACCTGAAGGACCTATCCCTGATGGAGGTAATCAAGGCCTGCAAGAAGGCGAAGTCAAGGCTGCACCCCAACTACGGGAGCTCCATCAGCGGACTCGTCCACAACCTCACGCTCCTGGAAAGCGAGTACCACGTCACGCTACAGCCTGTCCAGGTGACCGACGTCTTCTGGGGATACTTCATCGCCTTCTGCCAGGGACGCGGACTCAAGTGCTCCACCATCGAGACGATGTGCAACCAGCTACGCTCCATCCTCAACTGGGCGGTCAAGTACAACGCAGTCGTGTCGCCCACCTACGGGGACGTCAGGGTACCGGCGGCAAGGAACCAGGAGATCGCTCTCACCGCAGACGAGGTGTCCAGGATCGCCTACTTCGACATCGACCTGTTCTACGCGGACAAGCGCAAGGACTTCCGCGAAACCATGCGGCGGGTGCGCGACATGTTCGTGCTGAGCTGTATGCTCTTCCAGCGTCACAGCGACATGGTCAGGATAAGCCCGTCCTGCTTCGACAGAAACAAGTTCCGCATCACGCAGCAGAAGACCGGCAACCTCGCCGTCGTGAACATCGACAAGTACGCCATCGACGCGAAGACCACCTACCGCATCCTGGAGATGTACAACTACGAGGCCCCGTACAAGTCGAGCATCGGCAACTACAACTGGCACCTGCACCAGCTCATGAAGGACGTCGGACTTGACGAACCCGTCCGGATCGAGGAGAAACGCAACGGGAACCTCGTGGTGGAGAACATCCCCAAGTGGAAGCTCGTCTCATCGCATACCGCAAGGAGGACGGCCATCACCGTCAACGTCATGCGCGGGCACAACGTGCACGACCTGAAGCGCTGCTCCGGGCACACGGACCTGAGGGTATTCGACAACTATGTGAGGGACGACGTATGAACACGAACTTCGACACTTGCACCGGCGAACGCTGCCAGCTCAAGATGACATGCATGAAGTACATCCGATGGATGGCATCCGATGACGACGAAGATGAACCTGTCGGATCGTTCGGGGAAGACTGCAAACACTATGAAATGAAAGAATACTACGGAGGATAAGATGGCAAAGAAAGACAGCAGACCGGCGATCAACGCCGAGGCGGCGAAGGCCGCGGAGAAGGACATATACACGTCGTCCATCCCCAGCGAGATCAAGCTCATGATCCAGCTGGCCAACTCCTGCCAGGTCGTGGTCGAGGATACCTTCAACCGCATCAAGGGAGTGTACGCCCGCCACGGCTTCCGGCCCACCAACGACAACGAGATCCTGAAGGGACTGGCCGACTACTGCAAGGCGGTCAAGGCCGCGGGCTGGCACTTCTTCAACAAGATCGACCCGCTCATCACCGACGCCACCTTCGGACAGGGAATGGGCGAGGACGGCATCACCCCGGCCCAGCGGTACGACGCATTCAACGGCGCCGCGAACATCGGCGTCCGCCTCCTGATGCTCTACGCAGACAGGATCTACGACGACGACACCTACGCCAAACTCTTCAAGACCCTGCGGCAGATGCCGAGCCGCGGAGTCTTCTCCGACGAGGATATTGCACGATTCACCAATAAAGGAAAACGCTAAGACTATGATTACAGGAAAGGAACTCAAGCGAATGATCGACCTCATCCCGGACAGCGCCGTCGTAACCATCAACGGCAACTGGATGGTGGACGTCAGTGAGGTCACGGTGGAGACGACGCCAAACGGACTAATGGCAGACCTGCAACTGACGAAGGGATTCAGCATCACCAAGGACTCCGTACTGGCTGAGCTGTTCGGACGCTACCAGCATCCCATGTCAAGCACACCAGACGCCGAGACACGATGAAGGAGATCGACATCACGGGCCGCCGGTTCGGAAGGCTGACGGCCCTCTACCGAGATGGCTACAGCAACGCATGGCAGTCGATGTGGGTCTGCCGGTGCGACTGCGGCAAGGAAGTCCGGGTACACAAGTGCAACCTCATGGCGGGAAGGGTCAGGAGCTGCGGCTGCCTCAGGTCCGACCTGCTCAAAGAGAACAGGAGACGAAATGGCGAGACTACCCTGGGACCATCCGGACAGGACTGAGAAGGGCGAGCGGTACGTCCGCGAGCGTTCGGCAGATCCGTACCACACGGCAAGGTGGACGAGACTGTCCAGAGCCTTCCGGGCCGAGCACCCGCTCTGCGCTGAATGCAACCGGCACGGCATCATCAGGCCAGCGACCTGCGTCGACCACATCATCCCGTGGCCCATCTGCGCCGACCGGTTCTATGACAGGACGAACCTACAGGCGCTGTGCGATGACTGCAACCACCTGAAGGGACAACAGGACAAGAAGAAGATCCAGGAATGGAAAAGGAATCATAAGTTATGACTGAAGAAAAAGCGACGAAGATAGCGAATCTGCTACATGAAATCAGGGCGGCAAAGAATGCCGTCAGTCGGCTCAAGAATGAAAGAGCGGCAAAGTTGACCGGACTTGACCCAGATGCTCCCGGCGCCAAGTTTTACGTCATTCACACCATCGACGATGAATGGGGACGCCTTGGTGAGAAGTGTGTCGCCTTCTTCATCACGGCGATGGACGAAGCGATTGCGAATGAAGAGAAGTATCTTTCCGAATTAACGAAGGAACTGGAAGAGCTATGAACGTAACACCTGGCCACAATGGAGGAGGGGGCGGTCGAAATCTCTCGGCGACGATCGCTTAAGAC
>Ga0326512_10001288_pt1 | contig 19701 bp, 8 predicted proteins | sample 1_2617_0518_D_FD_203652 | JGI IMG/M metagenome (GOLD analysis project Ga0326512, IMG submission 203652) | Bovine rumen microbial communities from UC Davis, California, United States - 1_2617_0518 | ecosystem: Host-associated > Mammals > Digestive system > Stomach > Rumen | place: USA: California... | reverse complement strand
TAGACTTTCTTGGTCTTGGTACTCATCTCTGTGGTCAGTTCGAGGAACACACCCGAAGCCAGTGCCAACTGGTTGTGGCTGGTTCCGATATTACGGTCTTTCTTCGTCAACCTTTGTTCCTTCCAGTCGTGGTAACTCTGTTTATCGGTTGAAATGATATCCTTACCGTTGTCCGTCCCAGAAACGTATTTCCGATTATCCTCAAACTTCACGTCGCTGGTCAGGTGACCCAGATAGTTCACGACACTGTAGATACCGAAGTAGTTGCCGTGCTCCTTGTCATCACCAGTATCAGCCGTGATGACGGATGTCTGCTTATTAAGCGACAACTCTCCCACGCGGTTAAGGGTATAGACCGTATTATCACCCACATCGGCTACGCGGTCCTTGGCACCCTGCAATACTAGGCGTGATCCGAAGACGCCGCAGAGGTCAGCACGCTGGACGGTGTTCAGCAGTCGTCCGGCATAGATGGAGCAGAAGCCATACTGCTGCCAATTACTTTTCTCACTCTCTGGCAGGCGGTTGTATTCCTCCTCGCTGATCCGCTTACCGGCTTCATACCCAGAATAGGGGGTGATACACAAATATTCTAACTTAAAGTACGCCCGTTCACGGTTCGACAGTTTCTGGTATTCTGCCAGTGTGATCTGCGAGTCCAGTCCGTAGTAGTCGGTACCATAGTTGGTGATGTTCAGTTCACGATAGCCGCCAACCACCGAGAGGTTACCACCGCCATAGAGGCCACCGATATGCTCGGTACCCACGGTGATGAAGTCACGGTGATAGACATCATTGAGGGTGGCTGTGCTATTACCGAACACGGTGATGGCATTGGCGTAGGTCTGGTCGCTGTTCGACGACACGTTACCGCCAGCGAACACCGCATTGTGGATCATCACGCCTCGCTCCGTATTCGCTTCCTTGTTGCCTGTGTCGAGTTTTTCCCATGTTCCTGTCCAGTTGCCTTCGTTGTCCTTGGTGCGCTGGATATAATTCAAGTCTTCTGTAACGACATAGTCATATTGATTGTATGAGTGCCCGTTAATAGTGACGCTTTCCTTTGCCTGCAGGTATGGCGATACGACCACCTTACAGTCTTCCGTCAGATGTCCGCTTTCGTCATAGTAATAGATATGGTTGGGCGAACCTGTCGCTTCTTTCGCCTGGGTCCGGGTACTGAAATAGCCTTTGCTATAGACATAGCCGATATCACCACCTCCAAACACATTGCCGTAGCCTTCTGCCACGCCCTCAGCGGTTCCAATCTCTCCACCATAGATATAAACCTCGGTCTGTCCGAACACATAGCCGTCGGTATAGAGTGTACCCTGTTGACCGTAGCCATAAAGGTTATAGCCCTTGCCGCCGCCAAACACGTTGCGCTTCACGTGGCCGTTGTACATCGTGACACGGGTGCCACCGGCCTTATAGATAGCCTGCAACTGACGGTTGGCACCATCCTCCACCGCCATCTTGCCACGTCCGATAGTGGCAATCTCAGCACCGCCATGGAGACTGTTTCGTATCACACCGCCCCACATCGTGACATTGGTGAAATCCACACTGCTGCGCACATCATAGCCGCCGCCAAACACATTACCACAGTCTTTCAGGCGATCCTTTCCCTGCCATTGGCCGGTATTGGTATCCCAACTTGTCTCATCGTTAATCTTTTCCTCATAGCGCTCCACCGTTGCTTCATTAGAGGCCACGACATACCCTTTCTCATCCTGACTCTCATTCGCTGAGAGATGGACATAGCCGATATATCCATTGTTGAGGGTCAGGTTGGCTGTGCCGAACACGGCTCCACCCTCACCACCGCTGTAGGCATTACGCTGGATGGCAGGCACTCCCTTATAGAAACCGTAGTCTGCCGGTTTATTGGCCTGGTCCTCACGGATGCCAATCACCACGTTGGTCTCACCAAGAACGTCATTAGTGGTTCCTGTCGTGTTTGCATCATGATAGCCCACGTCGCCCTTCCAACCGCCACCATAGACATTACGCACCATACCGCCCTCGATATAGGCATTGGCACTGGCGATGAAATCATTGTCGAAATCATCCTTATCGACATCATACACATTAAACACAGCACCGACCGTTCCAGCCGCATAGATATCTTTGCCGACAATACCGCCCAGCAGTTCAATATTGGTAGTGCCATACACGTTGCCGCTATTGGCAAGCGTGTCGGCACCCAGTCCGCCACCGTATGCATAGCCGACCACCGTGGCACCTTTCATGATACGCACATTCGTATTGTATGTCTTCCCTAAAGTGCCTGATATTGCCAACTGATTGTCAAGGCCATTGTCTGTATAACCCGCACCCAGGTCAGTATAGAGGGATGGAGTATTCACCTTCCATTTGTCAACCGATCCCTTGTTGAACACACGGCCGAACTGACCACCGCCATAGACCTCATACACCTCTGCATCTTCGTTGAGGTTCACCTCCGTATATTGCGACCAGGTGTTCACACCGAGTCCTGCACCATAGACCGTTGCCGTATAGCCATTTTCCTTATTGGCATAGACAGGTGTATTGACATTCACCTTACCGTAGAGTGTGCGACGGCAACTGTTATTACCTCCGTAAAGGGCTCCATGCACAATGGCATCACGGCTACTGTAGTTGACATTGGCCTCGTAGGCATCACAGGGCACATCGATACGAGGAACGTCGTTGCCTTCCCCGTCCTTCTCCACCAGTCCGTATGCTCCACCGAAGATATTGGTCAGTTCGATGGTAGAGCCCTCCGGCACGTTCACCATCGTGCGGCGGGTGACGCCCTGCTTGAAACTGGCACCGTATGCCGCGGCAATCTGTCCCCTGACAAGGTCAATCACGGCGGTGGCCTTGTCTGGCTTCCCGCTCTCACCTGTCAGTGTCGCAGGGGCTACACCCATGCCAAGACCACTATAGGCACCCGCCCCAAAGACCTCCATCGTCTGGAAGTTCGTTATGGTCTGCGGGATGTCTATCAGCACATAACTGCGGTGCTGCATCGAGTCCTTGCCGATCTCACCAGGATAGCCCTGCCCTGCCCCGTAGATCTTCAGCACTTTGTTCCACTCACTGTTACTGGCCACAGGCCGGAAGTTGACAAACGCATTGTCCATTCGGGGCTTCGTGAAGCCCGGACGCGGACGTCCGATATTCGAGTCATTTGTGTCCGTGGCATCTGTCGTATAAGTATATTTCCTGAAATGTCTGTCCTTATAGTTATAATAGCCATAACAGCCACCGAAGATAGTATCGACACGTCCCTGCGTAAATTCTATGTAAGCGGAAGCCGTGAGCACCTCCGGGTCAGGATTCCCTGCGGAATACTGATAGACCTTCTGCAAGACGGCATCAGAACTGACCCTGTCCTTGAAACTCACTGAGCCGAGGATCTTACCACCCAGGTCATTACCGCCATAGACGTCATCCCTGACGTATGGAAAGCCTGCCGTGATAGTACCATCCTTTGCCACCTGACGACCAATATAGGTCTCGGTATGTCCCTGGATATCAGCATTACAAGAACCAGCGAAGGTATCGAACACGCGACCGTTACCCAGATTGATCACCGTATTACCGGCTATCGGTCCCTCAAAGCCGCCACCATAGATAAACTCCGTGGCTGCCATATTCTGACGCTGTTCATCGGTATCCTTCGACCTGGGTTGTCCTGCCACCGTACCACAGAGATTGATTGTCGTACTGTAGGCTTTATTATACTCATAAACATATTTGCCATCGACAACTTCAGGGACTCCTTCGGCATCCTTCTTCCTGACACCGATGGCACCCATCTCACCGCCGCCGAAAATCTGGAAGGCATAGCCTTTGTTCAGGTTGATCGTGGTGCTGCCCCAGATTTCCGAGTCCTTTCCATAGCCGCCGCCAAACACGTTGAGGGCCGATCCCAGCACATCCATCCCCTGCTGACCGCGAATCACACCGGAACGGCGCTGCAGGATGGAGAACTGGTTGTGGCCATTCAACTTAGCCTCACCATCTTCATCCTCCAGCACGCGGTCGAACACCGCATGTTCACCCTCCAAATCTACGATGGAAGCATTGATGTTAATCACGACATTGCCATTCACATGACCACTCGTATAACAGCCGCCATAGACATGCCCACCATCGAAACGACGGTCCATGTCGGCCTCGCTACTGGTTGTCTGACCTCCCTCCGTGACTGGTGCCACTTCCTTCCCCGTTGCGGCGGAGATGGTGTTAAACTCCAACAGACGGTTGCCTTTCTCGTCCAGTACATACTCATTGCCATTAGCATCTGGTGTTACCTCGTATGTGGCTTCATTCCTTAATTTCTTCCAGCGCATGGGCATGATCTTCAGACCCTCGAAGTTGAGTACCAGTTTATTGCCTGTGCTGGTTTCCTTGTCACCGAGGATACCACCATCGAAGGCTGCATTGTAGTCGGTCTTTGCCACGTATGCATTGTTGCAGCCGCCCACCACCTTATTAAAAATCACGATCTCATGCTTGAAGTTGATCTCGTTTTTCCCATTATAGTTCATGCTACCCCTGTTGCCGCCACAGATCAGCGAACCGATATAGGTGCTGTATGGTATATAGTCGGCAGGGTCACCACCTTCTCTACTGTCAAACTTGACAGACGGCATCAATGACATGGCGCAGCCTTGCATATACTCTTCAAATGTTGCAGTATTTGTCAGATCCATGGAGTTGAACGGTGAATCGTCGCTGGTCTTGTCCGTGCTCTTCATGATCTGCAGGACATCATCCGCCGTCTCACTCTTCACCATGTTCTCGCCGTTATTACCGAGGAACACATCCTCGGCAATGACATACGAACCGATCTTCAGTTCCACCATTGGCTTTTGCATGGTGGAAGCCAAGGTCGCACTGTTGCCGCCGACATAGACGGCACCGCCGATAGTCGTCGGGTCATTCTCCGTTCCATACAAGCGGAGCGACACCTGCTCGGCATTGGGACGGAACTCATTGAGAGCCGCCACGGATGACTTGCCGTCGGGTACCTCATAATAATAGTCACCATATTGGGGATCATCCTTCAGGTCAGGATTGTCCGTATAGGGGTAAGAGCCATTGCCACCACCATAGACATTACCCTCGATACTAGAATAAATACCCACAGCATTACCGCCATAGACCTTTCCGGAGATATCATTACCACCATAGACGTTATTGATCTTACCACCCTTCACCAGCACACGCGCTGCCAGTCCGGCAGGGAACTTATACCCCGTCAACTGCACCTTGTTAGGAGCCACCTCACCGCCATCTGGGGTCTTAGGATGAACATCAGCCTTACGGCAACCGCCATAAACGTTGTTGACGACCAACTTTTCCTTTTCCGCCTGAGTGTTTCCTTGCGGGTCAATCTCCAGTAGTAGGCCCACCGGACTGGTCATTGGTCCTTCATTACCACCACTGTAGAGGTTATCGATTTTTCCTTTGCTCAAATGCCATGTGGGCTGTATCTTCATCTCCGCCTTGTTGTTGCCGCCAAACACGCGGGAGAAATGGTAAGCATTCTGCGTGATAATGTCATTGCCTAACTGGGCAAGTCCAACATTCTCTTTCGTTTCGGTATCCAGTAGTAAATTATGTTCATTATCAGCACCTGTTGGAATGGCTGTCGTGATATCACTCTCATTGTCGATATAGATGTCTGTCTTTTCAGTCACAGTGGCATTGTTTCCACCACCATAGACGTAAGCGATGGTTCCGCCCATGATCTCAAGATAAGCCTTGCTCAACTCGGGCCGAGTCATCCCTTGGTAGTCATTCTCATAGTCATAGTCTCCATTGCCGCCGCCAAAGAGATTGCCGATGAAGATGTGCTTTTCTGTCGTTGTCGGACAAATACGTACAAAGGCACTGTAAGTATGGTCAATATGATTTGCCGTTGCACCTGTCAGTCCGGCAGGCACCGTGGCACTAACCGCTGCTGCGGTGCCGACAGAACCGGAGATATCATTGCCGCCATATACCTTCCCTATGAGCACGTCGTGCTTGTCGGCTCCTATCTCCACAAACGCGTAGCCCTTGACATCAGCCTGGCGGGCTCCGCCATAGACACTGCCTTTAATCTTAATCTGTGCATCGGCCACCGTCGCTGCACACACCAGCATGAGGAGAAACGGCAACCACCGCCATCCTCTTGTACGCGCGTTCATTATTATATTATTATGCAACATCTTCAACATCATTTTCTGCTTTGGTTCATCATTCTATGACAAATGCGGGACTGTCCCAATCCGACAAGACGTACAGATAGGACGGATTCACTGTCAGGTTCACCGTCATTTTACGGCCTCTCTGGAGATCCACCCCTTCTCTGACAAGCACAGCCGAGAGCGTGTTCTCTGCCGTACAACCTTCGCGCAGGCACTCGTTTTCATCCTTATCCCATACATCGTAGGTACTTATTACCGAGAGTCCTGAGCCGTAGCCCGAGGCAAAATAGCCTTGGATGGCGAGGGGCGTCACCGATGAGAGGGCATCACCCTTGTCATCAGAGGACTGCCACAATAGGATCGATTCCTGTTCCGTGGCCGACGGGGTCGAATATTTCACGGCGGTAATGGGGTTGGTACCGTTGTCATTCATTTTCAAGGTGACCTCGGCCGTCACCTTCTTGGTGTTCGTACTCTTCAGTTTCACGCTCTTCAGTCTGATGGTGCGCAGGGCAGCGTACTCTGCGGATACCTTGAACTGGAAATCGACCCCGGCAAAGAGGTGGTCTGCCAGCAGTGAGACGCTATAGCCCTCACCCGTATCCTCTGGGGCATGGTAGTTGAAGGCACCTGCCTTTACCGTCTGTCCGGCCGCCAGTTTGCCGTCGGCGCCGATGACGACGCACACATCCTTGTTGGAGATCATCGACAGGTCGTTGATGGTCATCTTCACGATGTTATTCCCTACGTCCGTCAGGTCGATGCTAGAGGAACCTGCTACCGTTGAAGGCACGAAGCCAAACACTTGATAGTCTCTCCCCGGCTTTACCTTGATATTGGATGGGTTCCAGGTGATGTCGCCACTCGTATCCCCCTTGCCCTTATAGAGCACGGAGCCGCTCTGGGTCTCACTGCCGTCATAGACGAACAGTTGCACATTCTCGTTCTTCAAGGGATCGACCTCCTCTACAGCATCCCCACCGTCACGGGTCATGGCTGCCACATATAGGGGCTCACCGCTCAGGTCCTCCATAGGATCGGCAGGCACCGGCTGCGGGCCATCGATGACCGACTGGTCAGAGCAGGCCGTCAGCAGTCCGCCCCACCATATCAGCAGCGCTACCAGCCATCCTATATATATGTATCTATCGGTCTTCATCTTCTTTTCCTTGCTTCATTACCAGTTATGGACCTCATGGTCCGTTGACGATGTCTGCCAGGCTGTCACATCCACGCTATAGACGTTCAGCACCTCTTTTCCTGCGAAGAAGCCATACACGATCCAGGTGTGGTTGCGACTGAAACTGTCTGCCTCGCTCATGGTGAAGGCGGCATTCTTCGGTGTGCCATCGCCAATGGTATAGTTGATATTGCCGGAGATCCTCTTGTCTGACTCCCTGAGATAGAACCGTCCTACCTGAGCCAGTTCACCCGCCTCGATACCCCCGTTGATGAGTTTCTCGTAGGCCTGTCCCTTCGCCTGCCCTTCCCTGTCTTCGATATAGGCATACTTCGAGGGGTTGGGACACACGGGGATATTGTCATTTCCCGTCAACGGGGTCAACGAGCCCCCTTCTTGATAACTACGATTGTCTATCCTGTAAGCGCCTTCGGTATAAGGGGCATCCAAGAACAGATACTCTTTCACGGGAATCATATTATCCTCGAGCGTGATGCTGTTCACCTTCAACCTGTCGGCATCACCCGTATCCGTACGTCCGAACACGAACCGTACCTTCGATACGGCGCGCACCACCTTGACGGGTGTTTCCACCTTCAGCAAGGGGGGATTACCACTCAACTCTGACGTCAGCACACCCGACATGGGCAGACCCTGTGTAGATGAAGGTGCAGTCGTCAGGGTTGAGAGTCCGAAATAGGGTGTATCGATCAGTTGGGCTTTGAGCTGTTCTGGTGTCACATCCTCCGTACGCAACGACTCAAGTCCCACCGATGCCAGGTTGGCTGCCACGAAGACATCCACCTTCGGCTTGTCTTCCGCAAACTCCTCGCTCACTGACATCTGGTAGGTACCCACGTAGTCAGACGATGACGATGTGGAGACCTGCGGGGAGAGATGGCCAATCAGGGTACCGGCAGCGAAACGTCCTTTAGCCTCACTGACAAACACCCATATATCCAGCGTGTGGATGGCCTTCTCGTCAGCGTCTGGCTCCACCTGCTCAGCGCGGGTCACCACGGGGTTCTCAGGCGTATAGACATGGATTTCCAGGTTGGATGGCTCCTTCGGCACGGGCACTTCGCCACTGCCACCACTGCCACCGCCACCCTCATCACTGCCGCCACTACTACAGGCTCCGCAGAGCAGCATCATCATGCCACTCAGCCAAAGTCCGATGTATCTGTTATATCTCTTCATCCTACTCTTCAAATTCTATGGTCTGGGGCGTCGCCTGCGTCCATTTCAGGTTAATCTCCACACTCACCTCCAGTCGTCCTGACTGGATATTGGGCATCACGTTATAGGCGTGCTTCAACGTGTTCACCTTCATCTCCATCGTCGTGATTTCATCCTGCTTGAAGACGGGCTTTCCCTGTGGGGGAGTCACCTCGCCCAACAGGTAGAACTTCGTACCCCGATACACGATACCGTTGTTCTCACCCGTGAAGTCGGTATTACTGTTGTTCTGGAGTTCCAAAATCACCTTCACCTTCTCCCCGACATGCGTCTGTAGCAACAGGGTACGGAAGGGGTCAGTCGCGGTGGTCGTCAGATAGTGGTTGCCAAGTTGACTGTCATAGACGAAGTGCTCATTATCGTCTGATGCCCCGTCGTACTGGGGTGTAAAGTCGAAGTTCACGGGGAACTGTCCACTGACGATGATTCCCGTAATGGGGAAAGTCTCACTGCCCACATTCACCGTGTTAGGCTCTGGTGTCTTGGCGTCTTTCATCTCATCTGTCATGGCCTGCACCGTTGCCTGGAGTTGAGCCACGCCATACTGCAGGGGATCCTTGATGGCCACAGCCCGTGTATTGGGCGTGACGGCATTGCCGAAGGTATAGGACGTGTTCACGATGTCCGCCCAACTCGGCTTATCCGTATAGTCAGCCGTTGTCACCTCGGTGTTGGAGGTCTTGATCTGACTATTTCCAAAATAGTAGAGTTCTGGCGGATAGGCATAGCGGTAGATACCGCTGATCGGTGCGATGGTCGTGGTCTGCGTCTGCGGCACAAAGCCGTATGTGCCGTCTTCCTTGGCACACCACTGTAGCACGGCGGCACCGTCAGGCAGGTTCATGTTGCCTGGATAGTTGCCCTCACAGGCAGCCGACATGGTCTCATTGTCGATCCTTGAAATGATATCCGTCTTAATGGCCAGTTCCGTCCCTTCAAAGTCATAATTATCGAGTTTCTCCTTCAACTGTTTCACGTAAGCCTTCACGTTGGCGGCAGAGCCTGCCAGCACGTCGAAACCTTCCCCGCTCTTGGCAACAAAGTTCTCGTAGAGCGGCTTCAATCTCTCATTCTCGGAATTAGCCCAGGTATGGGTCTCATCGGCCTGGGCCTGTGCGATAGAGGTCATATAGTCGGCGATGGCCGTGGCCTCCGACGGGGTAACGACATGATTCCCTTCATCCCTGACATCATAGATGGGTTCCAACTCGAAATTCAGGTTGGCTGGTGTCACCGTCATCTTCTCAGGCACCTCCGTCACCTTCATATCTTCTAGTTTCAGAACCAGTGAACCATACTCCTTCTTCTGATACGAGGCAGGGAGCGTAGCCTGTCCGTATGTCAGGAACGAGGCCACACCATGCTTCAGATAGACCTTGCTGTAATACCAGAGTTGTTCTTTTGCCGTAAATATAGTATTATCGACATAGAGATGGTCTATCTCCGCATACAAGGGTTGGTCGTCAAGTCCAATCCTGCCCTGTTTCGAGAAGGGCACGATGGTGAGTTTCTGGATGCCACGGAAAGGCTGTCCCTCCGCCTGTACCACGCTCTCTGCGAGTCTGGTGCCAGCGGCAGATGGAGACGGCAGCGACAGGGCCAGGTCGGCCAGGACGTATGTGGCAGGAGCCTCTGGCGAGGGCTGTGGTGAAGGGGTATCCGTCATCACGTCCTGCTTCTGGCATCCTGTCAGGATCACCATCGCCAGTCCTACCATGATCATCAGTCGCTTCACAGTCCGTCTATACCTTATTATATTATATACATTATATTATATACTGGGCTCCAAGGTCAGACCCTCCTTCCATTCCAGATCAACGGAGGTACCCAACTCAATGCCCGGACTCGACAGGTCGGGGATACCGTTGGTGGAGTTACCAAGACCACCAGGCACATTCGGATAGTCAGGATACTCACCATTCGTGGGGTCTGGCAGGATGGGGATATCCACTACACCGTCGCCGTCCGTATCCCATCCGGGTCCACCTTTGGTGGGATCAGTGATGATGGTGTCAGGATTACCATCGCCGTCGATGTCGTAGGGATCGGGGTTGCCGTCGCCGTCCACATCCACGTCCGTAGGCACACCATTGGCATCCTTGATATACTGGTCTGGCGTACCGTCGCCATTACGGTCTGGCGTGGTATTGCCGTTCTTGATGGATACTGTCAGTTTGGTGACGTGGTCCTTGATCACGATCTTATCCACGGAACCATCCACATAGCCAGTCGTGGTGGTGGCCTTCGGGTCGAGTTTCACCGTCAGGTAGAAGGTGCCCCCGGCGGGGATGATGCCATCAAAGCCTGTGAAGGCCTCGCCGCCGTTCTCCAGTTCCAGGGCGGCATAGATGATCTGGTCCTTCTTCGTCTGGAGGGCCAGTGTCTGGTTGGCAGCCGTCGTATTGCCTGGGGTGACCGTCATCGGCGTGGCCAGCGTACGGTCATAGATCACCTTGTTGGCCTCGCCCTTCGACGTGAAGTCGTAGGCGGCATTGCTCTGTCCGCCGATGAGCAGACCCTTCAGCCTGAAGCCAGAGCCTGTATCCACGGCCTTGCCTGCACCATCATAGAACGTACCCGTGGGCATCGTCAACTTGGTCTCGATACGACCTACGGCATACTGCACGGGGTCCTTGAGGGCCACGGAGAGCGTGGAGGCCTCCACCTCGTCGGAGGAGCCGCTATACACGTTGTTGATCACGTTGTTCCAGTTGGTCTCGGCATCATAGATGGTCGATTTGATATCATTGGCAGCCTTCAGCGGCGTGCTCACGAAGTACCACAGGGCAGCGGGATAGGTGTAGTCGGTGATCTTCACATTGAGGCCCTGGTTATAGTTGGCCGTCATATCCACGAACTTCAGTGCCGTGGCATCCCAGCGCACGCGGACGGCACCATCGGGGAGTCCGATATTGGCGGGATAACCCGTATAGTCGCTTTTCAGACTGACGGCTGAGCCAGCGATGGGGGTGGTCGTGCAGGCGGCCGTGATCTTGTCCTTGATGGCGGTGGCCAGCGCATATGACGGGTCGGTGGCGGTGATGCGATCGACTCCTGCATAGATCATGCCGAGGATGGCCGACACACTGCTGGACGAGGAGACGGTGCAACCAATGAAGTTACGATAGAGTCTTGCCAGTATCCTGTTGTTCGACGTGCTCCACGTATTGTTGGGAGCAGTCCCCGTGGAGGTGGTGTTGGCCAGACTTGTCAGCAACTGCACCACGTTACGGCCTGTGCTGTTGCCAGCCTGCTGTTCCGTACTGGTGTTGATCTGTTCCAGACTGAAGGTGATGTTACTGGGTGTCGAGAGGGTTTCGCTGGTCAGTCCCGTAGGCTGGATCATGCCATACTTGAACTTATCAGCCATCGTCGAGGCCTCATCCTTCGACTTGCCATAGAAGAGGAAGTACTTTGTACCGATGGGTACGTACTGGTCGGCATACACCTTGTAGTTCAGGGTACCCGGCTGCCTGAGCGACTCAATATTGGTCAGCGACATGATATCGGCAAACTTCGGCGTGGTAGCCGCAGGTACGACATCGTAGGGTATCAGCAGGATACCACTCATACCACGGAACGAGGCTGCCGTTCCTGCACTCTGCGTCTCATCGTTTCCCATACGCGTGCCCACCACGGAACGGGGGATGGAGATGACGAACTCCGACTTGACGCCTGCCTTTCCAAAGTCATCATAAACGATGTTCCCTGGCGTCTCTTCCACGTCGCTGCCAGAGGAACAAGCTGTCAGACTCACCAGGCTCCCCAGAGCCAGGGCCGACATCATCACGATTGAATAACTCTTTTTCATATTCATCTTATTTATTTTTTATATTATTCATCATTACAATTCATCATCAAACGACAGACCATCCGACCAACTCATGTTCACGCTGATGCCCACGGTAGGCGTGGGGTTGTTGAGGTTGGGCAGTCCGTAGGTGGCACTGGCGAGACTGGTGACCTTCAGGTTCACCGTCGTTGCCCTGGCCCTGTTGAACACCTGGTTGACGGTCGAGCCCGTGACCACCGTGGGGTCGAGCAGTGCCACGAGGTAGAAGGTCGCGCCATGCACGATCACGCCGTCAGCACCCTTGAAGTCGTCACCGTCGTTCACCAGTTCCAGTGCCAGCCTGATCTTCTCGTCAGGGTTGGTGCTCATGCCGAGGATATAGTCGGCCTTGGTGGCGGCAGTGGCGCTGACCACCTGTGGGCCGCCGTTGATATCCGTACTATAGATGGCGTATGCCGGACTGTCGGCCAAGGGCAGGAAGTTATAGTTCATCTGCCGCTGTCCGCCCACGAGGTAGCCCTTGAGGGTGAAGCCGCCAGACACATCGACGGCATGTCCGTCGGCATCGGGCAGCGAGGTGGCGCTCAGTCTGGAGGTGACGGCCATCTGTCCCACGGCATACTCCACCTGCTTCACCATGGCCACCGACTGGGTGGATTCCTTCACCTCCGTGTCCGAGCCGGCATAGCCCTGGCTCAGCAGGGCATCCCAGTCGTCGTACTGGGGATTGGCATCGCTCTCATCCGGCTGTATCACGATGTTGTTGGAGGCCCTGATATTGGAGAGCACCTGGTATTGCAGGTTCATGGGATACACATAGTCGTTGACGGAGGCCACGTTGAGGTCGTTGCCGTAGGCCTGCGTTCCGGCGACGAAGCACCCTTGCGCCTCGTCCCACCTGATGCGGGCGGCACCGGCAGGCAGGTGGATATCATCGGGATAGCCCTGATACTCATCCTTCAGGGTGATGGTGGCACTGGTGGGTGTGGGGTCTGTGGTACAGCAACTGGCGATCCTGGCCGTGATGGCTGCCGCCAGTTCCGTGCCCTGGTCGTCTGGTCCCTCCAGGTTCACGATCCTGTTCACCGCTGCCAGCATCGTCTGCACGTTATACGACGAGAGGGTCGTCAACTGCGTCATGCGCTGGTAGGCTTCGTTCAGGTAGAGGTTGTTCACCGTCGCCCACTGGTCGTTGGGTGCCGCCACTGACACGGTGATGGCCATCAGTTCGTTGAGCAGGTCGAGGAGCCTCTGCCCCACTACACTGCCTCCCAGGGGATCGCTGGCACTGCATATCTGCACGGGCTTGAAGCGCACGCCACTGTTGTCGCCGTAGGTGTTCTTGTTCAGTCCCACGGTCTCGATGACGCCATACTTCATCTTCGTGGCATGGTCTGTCGCCACATCCGCCGTATGGGCATAGAAGCCGAAATAGGTGGTGCCCACGGGGATGCTGATCTCCTGGCACATGGAGTAGTCCTGTGTCGTGGCCTCCTTGGGGATCTCCGATCCGGAGGTCGTAATCTCGATCATATTCCCCACCTTCGAGGTCGTTTCCGTGGGGGTAGTGTTGAAACAGAGCAGGCGCACATCGTCGATGCCGCGGAACTCGTCCTCGGTACCGTCCTTCTGCACCACGTCGCCCTGCATCCTGGTAGATGGACGGGCACTCTTCAGCGGCAGTGAGAAGTTGAACTGGGTCCTGATCATCCGCAGTCCGTCCTGTCCGCCGCCTGCCGATGTATCGTCAGAGGCGGAGCAAGCCGTCAGCAGGATGAGAAGGAGTCCCGTCCTGATCGTCTTACGACATTTGCGCCACTGTATGTCTGTCACACTTTTCATTGCTTACCTTGTTGTTACGATATGAAGCCCGTCTTTCCAGTCGAGCGTCACGGAGGTCGTCAACTCTGGGGCATCGGAGACGACCTCACCCTGTTCGCCTATCCATGCCTTGATGATCTTCAACTGTCCCGCTCTCAGCGGCTCCCTGATGCGGAGAATGGTCTCCGTTATCGACTCCTCCTTCTCTGCCGTGGCAGGAACGGTCACATAGACGCGGAACTCCCAGAGCGACTCCTCGCCAGGCTGGGCGATAAACGGCTCCGTGGTCTCGATAATCGTGCGGGTCGTGGAGGGCTCCCTGGAGGGGAAGGTCACTGAACAGAAGGCCCGTTCTGCAAGGTGGTCGAGTTTGATGGCCTCCGTGCGCACCACAGGCGGCTTCTGGTCGAAGTAGAACAGGCTGTCGCAGATGCTGAATCCCGAGGCGAAGCCCGTGCTATAGACGCGCACCCTGTCGAGCGACCCGAATCCTCTGGGGTCGAGCACGAGGGCAGCGGCACAGTTGGCCATATAGAGATGTACGTTGAAGTTCTGACTGACATTGCCCAGCACCTCCATCTTCTGGCGTGCCGTGAAGAGGCCTGTGGTATGCGACTCGATGGTGTCGCGGATGGTCTGCAGGAGCATGGACGAGTGGCAGCGAATATCATTGCCGATGGTCACCAGTTCGTTATCCACCAAGTTGGCAGCCGCCAGGTGCATATACTCGCGCATGGGCAGGTTCAGCGTGTAACTGGCCTGATTGGCGTCCATGATATGCTGGTCTTTCTGCAGAAGTATGGAATCGCCCTCCGTGTCATAGAACGACAGATCGACATCGTGGGCGAAGTCGGTGAAGATGTTGCCCAGGTGCTCCCTGAGGGCGTTGGCCAACTCGATATCCGTCTGAGTCGTGAGTTCCGTCTGCAACTCCGTCGTCATGTTCGTCACCAGCCTCAGGTCGTAGTTCAGTTCCGCCTCCGGCTCCTCAGGAGTCGGCGGGTCTGGCGGCAAGGGCTGGTCACAGTTGGTCAGGTCCTCGTCGATCACCGAACAGCCAGTCATCAGCGAGCATCCCAGTGCCATGCACCACAAATATATCAGTCGTCTCAGCATTTGCATCTGAAAATTGTCTCAATACATCAAGGATTAGGTGTCTGGGTACCTCCACCCAGGACCACATCGTCGAAAGTCAGACCAGTCGTCCACGACAGGTCAACGGAGAGTCCGAGCGTCACGGAACTGGAGCGCAGGTCGGGCACCGTCAGGTAGGCATACTGCAAAGAGTACTCACCGATCTTGAAATTGGCGACGGTCTTATAGTCCTGGATAAAGATACGGGATACCTTGTTCATCGTCCCATCGGTATTATAGGGCGGCAGGGCATGGTAGGTGGGCCAGACTGGAGCATCCTTCCCCGCGGGATCCAATTCTCCAATCAGGTAGAAGTTGCTGCCGTTAGGTATCAGGTTGTCCTTTCCCATAAAGTCAGCACCTGTGTTGTTCTGAAGTTCCAGGGCGATATAGACCTTATCCTGAGCCTGCGGAGGCGTAGCCGTAGCAGCCGTAGCGTTGTAGTTGTCGAACACCAGCGTGTAGTTGGGGTCACTGCTGCCAGTAGCAGGGATTGACCCGTTATTGGCAATGGCCTTGTCGAAGATATAGCCTTGTTTCTCTCCCCCGGCAAGGGCTGGCAGGAAGTTCCATCCCACTCTGGGCGACTGTCCGCCAATCACGATACCCACTAATTTAAAAGATGTATCAGTGGGCGTAATCTGATTGTTAGCCTCGCTAACCCCATAGTCCCTCTGTTGAATTACTTTGTTGTTGTCCTGAAGTTTCGTGCCTCCGGCAACTTCAGCAGTATATCCCACTGTCGTCTGCAAGAGGGCCGTGCCATAGTTGATGTCGTTTCTCATCGCCACGCTGCGGGTGGATGACTTCACCTCTCCATTGGCCGTCCAGCCATTCCAAGAACTCGTTGCGTCCGTATCCCAGGCGGTCGTACCCTGTGGATAGTCAGCGACCACATGCTCGTCGTCAGTGACGCGGATAGGGCTATTGCCGAAGTACAGTAGTTCAGCGGGATAGTAATAGTCATCCACGGTGAAAGCAGATCCGCCAACGGCACTCGTGTTGTAGTTCTCTACGTAATAGAAGGATTTCTTGGCATCATCGAATTTCACATGCGTAGAGCCCTGTGGCAGATCGAGGTTCTCTGGGAACGCAGCAAGGTATGTTCCTGCTTTGGATGAGATGGCTGTGAAGACAGAGGGCTTATCATCTGCCCCCGCAGGCCAATAGGTATCTGCTGACAATGCCGTAGTGATAGTACTAACTGCTGCCTTAAAATTAACAGAGGTAACAGACCCACCATTTGTTGGGACAGAAGCCTCAAAATAGTTCGATATTTCATCATGTATAACCTGGGCCAGATGCTTGGCAACGGCCTCACTGAGATTCGTCGGAGTGGCGCAACGCACGGAATTGACGATAGACCACAGGTTCTTGACGGTCGATTTCAGAGCCGTTCCAGAGCCATTGCGCACTTCGGCCGTCTGGATGGTCGTCATCTCCTTATAGACCTTGCCCAGTTTCTCCTCCAGCGGCGTCAGGTCGATGGTATCATCCACAGGACTCTTCTTGTCTGCACTTGGCACATAGTCCGACCACTTTACGTCATAAAGGTAGGCCTCTTCTCCTGCCGCCTTGGCAGGGATGCCAAATCCGTAGGCAGGGATTTCATCAGCAGGAGCATCCGTAGCATCAACTGAACCAGTACCACGATGGACGTTCATGATACACGTCATCACGGCTGCCAGCAGGCTCTTGGTCTGCGTGAAGTCTGTCTTCTGGGCATCCGTCAGTCGCTTGCCCAGATGGAAACTGGTCTGGGTCAGGTCCTTATTCACGCCATAGCCGTCCGTGTCGTCCAGATGTCCGTGCTCGTTCTTATCCGTACTGCCGGCTGCCTTTCCGTAGAAGACGATGGTGTTCGTCTTCAGGGGCAGCGACATCTCCAGCACGCGCCTCGACTCCGTACTGCTGAGCGTGCCAGGAGCGGCCACCTGGGCCATATCGAAATCCTTGGCTGCCGTAGCGGGCGTAGCGAGGAACTGTCCGTTGCCAGTCTGCTTGAAGCACATGATATGGGCACCAATAATACCACGGAAATTGGCTGCCGCCACTGATGTTGCCGCCTGGGTGGCATCCACCCCCTGGCGGGTATTGGCCGCAGTGTTCATACCTACGTTAAGCACTAAGTTCACGGGCACCTCGCCGGTGGCGGGGTCGTAGCCCGGGTTTACGTTCTCCACCTCGTCGCCCGACGACGAGCAACTGGTCACTGCTGTCAGTCCCATCAGGGTCACTGCACTCATCACGGCAAAAATGAAATGTCTCTTCATATCGTCAGAATATTTTATGTTTGTAAATCAGTTTATAATATACACCACGTTGATCCCCAGTTGGGGCAGGAGGAAGATGCGGTTGCCCTCGCCCAGATACTGGCCGCAGGTGGGACACTCGTACTCCTTGAACCAGGCGTAGCCGACGGCGATGCCGGCCTCGGCCTCCACGCGCCAGTGGCGGGCGAGGATCCAGGAGTAGCCGTACTTGCCGCCCAGCGCGAAGAGGTCGCCCTGCAGGCGACGGTCCTTCACGGCATCGTAGAGCCCGAAGGGTATCTTGGTATTGCCTACGTTGAAATGACTGTACATCAGGTCGCCCTCGATATAGCCCTTGTGGAAGATGGAGTCGCCCAGCCATCGACGCACGCTAGGTTCCACCAACAGATGGCGCCATTTCTTGTTGGCATCCTTGTCTATGTCCCAGACGTTCAGGCCCACGAGACCACCAATCGTCCAGAGCGAATCCAGACGGACATCAATACCGATATTGGGGGTAAGCGTCGCATCGTAAAGCAAGTTGTTACGAAGGGCGATATGCTGGGCGTTGACCTTTCCAGGCATGGCTGTCAACAGCAACACGGCAAGTATTATCAGGCTTTTATTTAACAATTCCATTGGGCTCTGTTTCTTAAATATGATGCAAATATAACACATTTCTTATATAAAACAAAACATACGGGCAAAAATTTATAAAATTTAACCACGTTTAATTAAAGGCTGCGTGTTTAAATTCTTTACAATTCAGTCAAAATACAAGAAAGAACTTAAGCTTCGGAAGTAAAAATTGCCAGATATTTTTACAAATAAAAGAGAAACTATGGCGTGTGTGCCGCTTTTAGGGACTCAATTCGGCAATAATTAACTTTTTTTATTAATTAATGGTCGCATGGTTGCAGTGCGACCATGTTACCTCACCTCCTCATCCATATCTGGAAAGGTGCATAAATACAGGTGTTTCAAACAAAAATGAAGATTACTTGATCATCTTTATGCGACTTTTTGGTAAAAAGTGAGAGGTCGCATGGTTGCAGTGCGACCATGCGACCTCTTCCAGCCTCCCAGATAGCTATGAGTTTCTCGGTAGGAAACTGCCAGTTACATTACGACAAACTACCAGTTACATTACGACAAACTGCCAGTTACATTACGACTAACTACCCTTTAGCGACTGGAGACAGGATTAGTCTTCGAGCGTAATGGGCTTGTACTTCGGTACGAGTGTCTTCATGATGCACCAGCCGATAAGGTAGGCAACGGCGCAGATGCAGAACACCACCATGTAGGCTGCGGGCTTGCCTTCGAAGCCGAAGAACTGGAAGTTGGCGCCCTGTGCTGCTGCCCAGGTGAAGAAATTACCAGAACCCATGTTGATAGCCATCGAACCGAAGCCACCCGTCATTGTGCCAAGCCCTACAATCGTACCGATGGTAGACTTCGGGAACATATCGCCGATAGTCGAGAAGAGGTTGGCACTCCAAGCCTGATGTCCTGCACCCAGCAGACCAATCAGGATGGCTGGCCACCAAGCGCTATAGGCTCCGAGCGGCTGTGCCAGCAGGCCCAATACGGGGAAGCAAGCAAAGATCAGCATTGCACGCATACGGCCCAGATAGGGATTCATGCCCTTCTTGTCGACGAAGTAAGTAGGCAGATAGCCACCGCCGATAGAGAGTACAGTCACGATGAGATAAAGCGTGAAGATGAGCAGAATACCCATCGTGGAGTCGGAGGTATAGCCATACTGGTCGCTGAAATAGGCCGGCGCCCAGAAGAGGAAGAACCACCACACACCGTCGGTCATGAACTTACCCACGAGGAAAGCCCAGGTTTGACGATAAGTGAAGCACTTGAAGAACGGAATGGCCTTTTCATCCTTCACATTGTCGCGATCCTGAACATCAGCCAGATCGTTGTCCTGCTCGATATAGTTCAACTCACATTGGTTCACACGCTTGTTCTTGCGAGGTTTGTCGTAGAGCCACATCCAGAGACCCATCCACACATAACCCAGCACACCGATGATGACAAAGGCCATTTCCCAGCCCCAGGCACGCGCCAGGAGAGGAA
>Ga0326512_10001287_pt1 | contig 19722 bp, 12 predicted proteins | sample 1_2617_0518_D_FD_203652 | JGI IMG/M metagenome (GOLD analysis project Ga0326512, IMG submission 203652) | Bovine rumen microbial communities from UC Davis, California, United States - 1_2617_0518 | ecosystem: Host-associated > Mammals > Digestive system > Stomach > Rumen | place: USA... | reverse complement strand
CACATACGATGTTATGCTCCTTTGCCAGTTCCATGAGTTCCTGTGTTCGCATCATGGTACCATCTTCACGCATTATCTCACAGCACAGTCCTGCTTCTGTCAATCCTGCAAGGCGGCAAAGATCTACTGTTGCTTCTGTATGTCCTGTCCGCACCAGTACCCCGCCATCTCTTGCCTGCAGAGGGAACATATGTCCTGGGCGACGGAAGTCTATCGGTTTGCTGTTAGGGTCTGCTATAGCGCGGGCAGTAATGCCACGTTCTACAGCAGAGATACCTGTTGTTGTAGAGATATGGTCTACACTTACCGTAAAAGCTGTCTGGTGGTTATCGCTATTGTGCATCACCATCTGTGGCAAATCCAGTCGCTCACACAATTCCTTGCTCATCGGCATACATATCAGGCCTTTAGCAATAGAAGCCATAAGGTTCACATTCTCTGTCGTTGCAAATTGCGCTGCACAGATAAGGTCGCCCTCATTTTCGCGATCAGGGTCATCAATAACCAAGATACATTTGCCTGCTCTCAATGCCTCAAGAGCTTCTTCTATGGTGTTATATTTATTTTCCATGTTTCATAAATTGTCTGTAGAGTTCTGTTTTGTCTGTCTGGTCATCATCATTTGTCACCATCAGTTTCTCCACATACTTTGCTATTATGTCTGTTTCAATATTGACGACATCTCCCACAACACATGCGTGCAAGGTTGTCTCGCCTTGTGTATGAGGGATAAGGCTGACAGCAAAGCGTGTTGCTTCCACCTTTGCGACAGTAAGGCTGACGCCCTGTAATGTCACGCTTCCCTTTGGAATGATATATCGCATCAGGTTTGCATCACACTCTATCCACAGCCATATTGCTATGTCGTCCTGTTCCTTCCTTACTATATGTCCTATGCCATCCACATGTCCTGAGACGATATGTCCGCCAAGACGTGTATTCAGGGTCAGAGCCCTTTCCAAGTTTACTTTCGAGCCTACCAGCAGCTGTGCCATTGAGGTTTTACGAATTGTCTCTGGCATCACATCAGCCTTAAACCATCCCTTTCCTTCTGCAGCAGGAGAGATATCTGTAACAGTAAGGCAGACACCATTGGTGCAGATGCTGTCACCAATCTTAGTATCAGCCAGCACCTTGCTTGCCTCGATGCAGAACGTAATGCTCTTTGCACCACGCTGAACATTCTTTATTCGTCCTATCTCCTCAACTATTCCTGTGAACATAATCCAGAAAAGAGTATATCCTCTCCTATTGTCTCTACTACTTTATTCTTTAATTTTATTGCATTTCCCATCAACTCGATACCTTCTCCCTCGACAGGTGTCTTGGCATTTCTGCCACCAATAATCTTTGGTGCTATGAAGGCTACCACCTCGTCAGCCAGTCCTTCTCTCAGGAGCGATTCGCTCAAGGTGCCGCCACTCTCTACGAGGACGCTGTCAATCTTCTCAGAACCAATGCGTTGCATGAGTTCTTTCAGGTTATCACACTCCCAAAGTGTTGCCTCTGTCTCCTGCAGTTGCTCCAATTTGTCAGCATCAGCTCCTTCTGCAAATACCACGACCACAGGTTGTTCTCCAGCAGTACGAATCAGTTGTGACTCCATAGGTATTCGTGCTCTTCTGTCAAGAACGAAGCGAACAGGTTGGCGAAGCACATCATCGAGGCGAACATTCAGCATCGGGTCGTCAGCAAGGACTGTTCCTATGCCTGTCATTATCGCCATATTGTTGCGACGCATCTGGTGTACTCTCTCACGAGCCTTTTCGCCAGTAATCCATTTGCTGTCGCCAGAGTAGGAAGCAATCTTTCCGTCGAGTGTCATCGCCCACTTCAGAGTTACCCAAGGCATACCTGTTGTGATATATTTCAGGAATACACGATTCTGCATCTTCAGCTGCTCCACCATCTGTGCAGCCTTTGGCTCTTCCTCAAGCAAATCCACCTCGATTCCTGCTTCACGCAGCAGGGCGACTCCCTTTCCTGCTACCAAAGGATTTGGGTCAGCAAGACCTACTACCACACGAGCTATCTTGCGTTCTATAATAGCCTCAGTACAAGGTGGCTGATGTCCTTCATGACAGCAAGGTTCGAGAGTCACATACATTGTTGTTCCTGCGCACTCGACACCTTTTTCGTCAGCATCCTTGAATGCCATCCGTTCTGCATGCAGGTCGCCATATTTAACATGATAGCCAGAGGCAATGACATCATCATCTTTCACGATGAGTGCTCCCACGAGAGGATTGGGATTCACTGCTCCCTCACCCTGCTGGGCAACAATCATCGCCTCATGCATCAAGAATATATCGTCGTCAGTTATCATCTAGTCTTAATCCTCCTTAAATTCCTCTGCATCATCGTCGTCTTTTTCCTCTTTCTCATCTTCTGCGACGAACTTATACTTAAAGACTGCTCCATTCTTGCGAGCCGGGTCTGCACCAGCATAATCCATAGAATATGGAGAGCCTGACTTAGGAGATTTTCCAAGATACTTATGTGTGCGAGTTGACATCAGCATGAATTCACGTCCGAGATAGTCCTGATACATAAATTCTTCTGCCTTTGACTCATCCTTTGTCAGCTTCACATCACCAGGCATTCCGATTCCTGTAACAAAGACATATCTGCCATCTTCGCACTTCAGAAGAACCTTTCCGTTGCCCCTATCCACGAGGGTGAAGACCTGCTCTGCATCATACGTCTCCTTCATCTCTGCCCTTGTCATCTTCTTGTTGTTAGATGTGCCCTCAGCAGGTGCAGAACGCAATGAAGAATTATCGTGGAGAAGGCCGTGAGACATTGCATGCATAGGCTTTCCTGTGGCAACATTTATGATGTGAATCTTCTGTCCCAAAGGAATATTCTTCGACCTGTCTGCCTGTGTCTCTACGCAAGTGAAGTTGTCGAATTCTGCATAGCCGCCATTGCGTCCGCAGAAGTTGTATGCAAAGAGTGAAACACGAGAACCCTGGAAGGTACAAAGCTGGTATGAGAGAGGCATCTTCCTGCCAATCTTGTAGTATTTCTTTCCATCAAAGCTGAAGTAATACTGAATGACATTCTTGTCGTAATCACCATCGATGCGAAGGTATATCTTATCGCCGCTGAAACCATGCTTGAGAGTACCTTTTGAGTCGATGAGATGTATTGTGACACTATCGTCCTTCAGCTGCTCATAGCAACTCATATACAGGCTATTCTTTATCTTTGTCAAGCCCAAAGCAGAATAAGGGATATTGAGGTCAGCAAGGCCTGCCACATCTCCATCCTTCATATTCTTGGTATAAAGCTCTACAGTACATATGCTGCGAGGTCCGATGGCACGTTGGGTAAGGGTGTTTCGTGCCCACATAAACTGGTCGGCAGGCAAGGTATTCAGGCGGAGGCGGCCTCCTGTCAAAGACCATTTTGAGTCGTCAGGATTATGATTCCATTGCCATACTCTTCCGAGTGTCTTGCCATCAAAATTCTCATTGCGCTCATAAGGGGCATGAGGCTTTATGTTTTCTGCGCCTGGGATATTTGGCTTTGTCCATGTTCGTGGAGCACGTCCCAGGTTGCCTTCAAGTCCTACATATGGCCAACCGTCTTTCCAAGTAACAGGAGCCAGCGTTGTTGTGCGACCAACAGAATGGAAATCCATCATCAAAAGGGCATACCACTCGCCGTTTTGTGTCTCGACGATGCCACCCTGGTGGATATTTCCTGCTGCCACCTCGTTTTCGTTTGCCTTGCTGATAGAGTAAGCATGTCCCTTATCCGCAATACGACCTTTCCATTGTGTCAGGCCTACAGGATGGTAGCCGAATGTCTCGTCTGCTGTTATGGTACATTGTTCGTAAGGGCCATAAATATTCTTGGCACGAGAACAGATGGTGCGGCCATTTGGACGATAGTCAGTAGAGATGAGGTAATACATACCATTTATCTTGTAAGCATGATGGCCCTCTCCTACTCCAGAACCATTTTCTATCACAATTCTGTCAGAGCCCTCAACAGGTCCGCTGAGGTCGTCTTTCAACTGGGTGCAATGCACTTCGCCATAACCATGAAAGGCATACATCTTGCCATCATCGTCGAACAATACGCCCAGGTCATAAATCTTACCCTTCAGGTTATGATGCTTCCAAGGGCCTTTGATGTCCTTTGATGTCCAGCATTGCAGGCCTTTGCCGTTGATATTTGAGAAGACATAGAACTGTCCGTTTGCATAACGGATGCAAGGTGCCCAGATGCCCTGTCCGTATATCTCGTGCTTGTTCTTCAGGTTAAAAGCATCATCACTAAAATCGAAACGATCAAAGCAATATGCTACATTCTCCCAGTTTACGAGGTCTTTGGAGTGAAGGATAACCAATCCAGGAACTGCATGCATAGTAGTGCCGGCAAGGTAGTAATCATCGCCCACGCGGATAATGTCTGGGTCAGAAAACTCATCATAGAAAAGCGGATTGGTGTATGTACCATTTCCATTGTCTGCTGTCCAGCTGTTCTGTGCAAAAGCCATCAAAGCCGAAAAAGCAGCAAGAAGTGTTAAGAGAGAGAATCGTTTCATATTGTAACAGATGTCATAAACTTGTTTTAGCCGCAAAGGTACATAAAAAATATCATATACGCAAAACATTTGCAATTTTTCACCTTTTAAGTTTTACTTACTCCTCGGAGGATTTTTATTTCTCCCTAATGGAATTTTATGTTCAAGGGCCTGAAACACCTGTCCAAGGGCTGTAAACTACTGTCTAAGGGCCTGAAACATATGTCCAAAGCCTTTGAACATAAAATCTCTCGAGGGGAAAATATTTTTTCTTCGAGGGGAAAATAATTTTTTGTCAAGGACAAAATAAATAAAAATGCTATTTTCTTCTTTCTTCTATATTTTTTTCGTACCTTTGCACCCCAGATGAAACGTTTTATCATACTTACCATATTTTGCACCTTTGCTTCTCTCCTTAAAATAAGTGCTGAGAAATGGTATAGTTTGGAGCAGCCAGACAATGGTTACTTCAACCATATTGACGGTGCCTTTACCGCTGGTACTACAGGTTTGGGCTTCGACCTCGCCTTCCCCCTGAAAAACTGGGGCCGTTTGCGCGTGGGCGGAGTGTGGAGACCTCGTGGACATTATTCCGACACCTACGTTGTTCACATGGACAAGCCTGAATATTGGGGACAGTTTTCTGCCTTTGTTTCTACATTTGTCGGAGTAAAACCTGAGAAGCACATCGAAATGGAAGGAAAGTCAAGCATGAATCACTTCAAGATGCTGGTTGACATCTTCCCTATCAGGAATCATCGCAACTTCCACGTTACAGTAGGCTTCTTCTGGGGCACAAGCAACTTTGTTACAGCTACCAACACCCCAATCAGCGGCAACACCATAGCTGCAATAAAGACATACAACACCATAAGGCAGAAGGCCTTAAACAATGAGGACATCGACTTGTCTTTTATTGGCATCAACGTGAAATCTGGGGATGCACAAGAAATCAAGCAAAAACTCTACGACAAACTCATCGAGATGGGAGAAGTAAGCATTCCTCTTGGAGAAAGAACAGACGAGAATGGCGAGACGCATGTTGTCAATGCCACAATCAATGATAAAGACGTAATAGAGGTAAATGCCACAGTAAACCGCTTCAAACCCTACATTGGAGCAGGATATGAGATACCTATCACCAAAGATAAACGCACTACAATAGGTGTTGATGCTGGTATCCTGATATGGGGCGGAAAACCCAAAGTAAAAGCCTTCGAGGGACTCAACAATGTAACAGGACAGAACACTCCTGGCTACCTGCGTTCAGCAGACAAATATCCTGTTTATCCAGAGGTTTCGATAAGAATATCACAACGCTTATGGTAAAGAAACACATCATATCTCTCATATCATGCATGCTGCTTACCACCACCCCAACGATGGCGGAGGGTAAGTTCCATCGTTTCCTTACCACACAAAGCGTTAGCGACAGAAAATGGTTTAACCACATTGATGTAGCAGGAACAATAGGAACCAGCGGATTAGGCTTCGACGTCGCCTTCCCAATGAGCGAATGGGCACAACTTCGAGTAGGTGGCACTTGGATGCCATATCTTCATTTCGACCCTTCATTCGGAATCGAAGTAGCGGAAGACCTGCCAGCAGAAATACAAGGAAGCCGCTTCAACCATATTGCTGACAAAATGCAGGATCTCCTTGGCACAAGACCTGAACTGAATGTCAAGATGGAAGGCGATGCCAGCATGAGCAACTTCAAATGTCTCGTCGATATCTTCCCAATAAAGAAGAACAGGAATTTTCACGTAACTGTAGGATTCTATTACGGCAACACCGATTTCATCACTGCTGCTGTTTCTCCATACAGCATGAGAAACATGACAGCAATCGGAGCCCTGAACTCTCTATACAAGAAAGCCTTGTCTGACAAAACAACATGCATCATCGATGCAGAAGGAATGGGAATCAATATTCCTGAAGGTGTCTCTTTTGAGAATACCAACAAAAGACTTCGCGAATGGGGAGAAAATGGCAAAACAGCCAAAAATCGGGATGACCTTTATGGAAAAGAGGTAGAGAATAAATTACATTCCGAGAACGCCTTTAGCGTTGCCATAGGAAACTATTCACACAATATCGTAGCGAAAGAAGATATCTACTATGACTATTCTGCTGAATTGGACAACCCATACAATGAGCAGATAGGAACAGACAATCAAGGAAATCCTGTTTATCGGGAAGTAAGATATCAAACTGATGAGAATGGCCGACCTATAGTAAAAGGCGGCATTCGCTATCATAAAGGTGAGCTGATGCACAAGGATGGCGACCCAATACGAATGGCTCCTGACGAGAATAATCAGATATCTGTTTCTGGCAGAGGATGGTGGAAGTTCAAACCATATATCGGAGTTGGATATTCTGTTCCAATTACAAAGGACAGGCGCACCACTCTCGGCATCGATGCTGGCATAACAATATGGGGAGGCACTCCTGCAATAGACGTGAAAGTTCCTTTGGGACAAGATGCTGCAGGCAATCCAGTTTACAATACTATCAACTTAGTAAAAGATGCCAAGAGCATGCCTAACTCAGTTGACAAATACGTAAAACTCGTAAAACTTCTACCAGTAATGCCAGAAATAAGCATCCGCATCGCACAAAGACTTTGGTAGTTGACCATTGAGAATTGAGAATTGAACATTGACCTTAGACTTTTGACCTTTGACCTCGGCAACGCCGAGCGGACCTTTGACCATAAAAAAGCGGCACCCAGAAATCTGGATGCCGCCTTTCTTATTACTTATTTACGATAAAATATACCGTTCGAGGTTCATCATATGTGCCTAACTGTTCTTCATCCTTCAGCACTATTGTTTCTGCTGAATGATAGATATACTTGTTTGTTGCACAATAATATCTCAGGGTTATATTGTCTCCAACATTTCCCCAAATTCTGATGCACCAGACACCATCGACAACACTTCCGTCTCCACGAGGTTCTTCACCACAGAAGGCTGCCAACTCGTCAGCATTTGAAACATACGCCTTCATAGAATCAGGCAACTGGATATATGCTGTCAAGTCAGCTGGATACTTCTCATTTGGCTTTACCACATCAACAGCATTATTCCATTGTGGCTTTTCATGCTGAGTATATGTAGGTTCTACATAAGTAGGTGTCTCGTTATCGTCAGAACTACCGCACGATACGAATGACACGGCAACCGCCAATATTGCTATTATTATCTGATAATGTTTCATACTTTATAATATATAATCCTGTTGTAAGTGTTTTAATATCTGTTGATGGTAACTTCTTGCCATCCATAGTGAATACTGCAACAATATTATAGTCACCACTCCATGCTTCTGAGCCTTCCACAAATTCAATAGCAGTAGGATTAGCATAAGAGCCGACTATGTTATCGCTTTCATAGCTGATAGGCGCCTTGGCAGATGCAACAATTGTATTGTTATGCATCAATGTAAGATAGATATCAGTGTTGCTGTCACCAAGAACGGTGAGAGAAGCCTTACCCTCATCATCTATCGTTGCTCCACCACGAACTCCATCAACAGCATAAGCTACAATAGAGTCACCAGGAACAGCCATAACACCTTCTACTGTAGCAAAGACATTCATGTTTGAAGAGAAGCGCTGAGCCTTACTCTCAAATCTCATAGCACGAGCCCCATTAGACTTTTCCTCCTCAAGAGCAATAGGATAAATGAAACTTACCTTATTGTCAGCACTTCTATACAACATATAGCCCTTGCCTGGCTCCATAGAAGTCAAGCCACCTGCTACATTCCATACCCCATTGATGAAGGTAGCACTCTGTGTCTGAGACTTGAGGATATCTCCTTCAGAAGCTGCATAGTTCTGCAAAGCCTCATCTACTGGCAAAACGCTAAGAGAGAGATAAGGGAGATAGTTCCAACCCTTTTCTACACCTACCTTTTGGTCAGCCTTTGAGTTAACATAGCTACCATTCAGTTTCAACTCCTGACCAGAATAAGACGAGTGAATCTTATACATAGACAAGTCATTGAAGCCTTCCATTGTACCTACCCACTTATTCTTCTTAGCAGAGTAGATAGCCCATGTATCAGCTCCCTTGATTTCGTCAGTTGAGTTCCATTTTAGTGAAGACAATACTGTATCGAAGCTGCTCATATCTGGATTAATCAGATAGAATGATATCCAAGTCCATCCCTCATTGAGAGAATAGCTCTTCTCTACTTCCTTCGGACCCCATACAGCCTTCAAATCCATATTCTTAGCAGGCATCGTCTCAGGAAGCACAGGATCCCAACCAGCAAAGTCATAGCCATCCTTTGTTGGAGCGTTGACCTGTATCCTTGTACCATAATCCTGAGTGACAGAAGCAACCTCCGACCCACCATTGCTGTCGAAAGTAATAGTGTACTGATTAATAGTGAATGTTCCTGTAATAGTAACATCATTAGCAGGCATTACAGAAGGAATCACTTCTTTCCAACCAGAGAAAGTATAACCTTCTTGTTCTGCAGGGGCTTCTGCTATTACCTCCGTATTATATGCTATCTTTTCACTCTTATACAATGTAGGAACATCATTTACATATGTATAATATGATAAGGTATATTCATTTATCTTCCATTGAGCCTTGATAGTCATATTCTCAGCAGGCATAGTGCTTGGAATCTCCTTATCCCAGCCAAGGAATGTATAACCTGTCTTGGTAGGATCAGAAGGCTTCGCTATTACTGTATTATAGTTCTGAGTGATTGAAGAAACTTCTGTACCACCATCTGTATCGAAAGTAATGGTATATTGATTTATCTTCCATTGAGCCTTGATAGTCATATCCTCAGCAGGCATAGTGCTTGGAATATCCTTATCCCAGCCAAGGAATGTATAACCTGTCCTTGTTGGATCAGAAGGCTTCACAATTGCAGTATTATAATCCTGAGTAATAGGATCTACCGCAGTTCCGCCATCAGTATCGAATGTGATAGTGTACTTACTAATGGAGAAGTTACCAGTTATAGTAACATCATTAGCAGGCATTCTCAATGGTATAGTCTCTTTCCAACCAGAGAATGTATAACCTTCTTTTATTGGAGCAGGTTCTGGTACAATCTCACTATCAAAAGTCACCTTGGCACTCTTATAGACCTCATTATCAACATAATAAGACAAGGTATATTCATTTATCTTCCACTTTGCTGTTATTGTGAGATTTGATGCAGGCATCTTGCTTGGTATTTCCTTATCCCAACCTTCAAAAGTATAACCTGTCTTTGTAGGATCTGCAGGAGCAGTAACATCAGTATTATATTTCTGAGTTATTGGTGAGATTACAGTACCACCATCCGTCACAAATGTGATAGTAAATTCTGCTTCATCCCATATAGCCTTATAAGATACATCTTCATCAGGCATCTTTGTTTGTGGTTGTAAACTCCAACCCAAGAATGTATGGCCAGCCCATTCAGGATTATCTGTTGGTGCCACTATATATTCGTCATATCCTACAATAACTTCCTTGAATATAATGTCATCATGATTATAGAATGTCACCTTATGCTGATTCCTGTTCCATACAGCCTTTAATTCCACATCATCTTCCGGCATTACAGAAGGGAAAGCAGGATTCCAAGAAGTAAATGTATAGCCAGTCTTTGTCGGATTAGCAGGAGCTGTTAAAACTTCACCAACAGCCTTTGTAATAGGAGCGATTTCTGTACCTCCATCTGTATTGAAGGTTATTGTACAAAGCTTGCCCCACAAAGCCTTTAATGTCATATTCTCAGCTGGCATTTTCTCCGGAAGTGCAGGACTCCAACCAGCAAAGTCATAACCTTCCTTCACAGGATCAGAAGGCTTTTTGACAGTTGTATTGTAATCCTGTGTTACTGAAGCCACATCGCTACCACCATCGGTATCGAAGCTAATAGTATATTGATTTATCTGCCATTGTGCTTTAATCACAACATTTTCTGCCGGCATTGTACTTGGGATCGCCTTATCCCAACCAACAAATGTATAACCAGTCTTTGTCGGATTGGCTGGAGCAGTTACAGTTGTTCCATAATCCTGACTTATAGGAGCAATGGCAGTTCCACCATCAGTATCAAAGTTAATAGTGTATTTTCCGACAGACCATAATGCCTTTATTGTCATATTCTCTGCAGGCATAAGAGCAGGAATATCCTTGTCCCATCCAGCAAAACTGCAACCTTCCTTAGTAGGATCTGAAGGCTTCGTAATTGCAGTATTATAATTCTGAGTTATAGGAGCTATTGCAGTTCCACCGTCAGTATCAAAAGTAATCGTATATTGGTTAATATTCCATTTTGCCTTCACCGTCATATCCTCAGCAGGGAATACTGATGGTAATGCAGGCTCCCAGCCATTAAAGGTATAGCCTGTCTTTGTCGGATTAGCAGGAGCAATAACAGGTTCGCCCTCGCCACCACTAACATCTGCCACTTCTGTTCCACCATCAGTATCAAAACTGATAGTTGTTGCCTTACCAGCAGAAACCAAATCTGCAGCAGCAGTAGAAGGAACATCAGCAAGATATGACTCATTAGCACGAAGCCAAATTCCTGAATAACCAGACAATTTCACTGGCACGCCTCTTGTCTTGTCAGGATTATTTGTAAGTATCAACTTTCCATCCTTCACTGCCCATACTCTCATCGATTCTGACTTAAACTCAATACGACAGTCAGAATATTCTTTTGGCGACATCGAGAGGTTACAGAAAAATACGCCTTTCAGCTTGTTGCCGCTTATGCTTCCATAGTCACCACGAAGAGGCTCTATCTTACAATCTTTAGGATTATTAGAAGGACACTCAATTATTACAGGTGTAGCACCAGGAATAACCTCATTTTTTATTTCTTGAAGAGTATATTTCTTATCGTTTATACTGCTGACATAATAAGCTTTCATCCCAGGTGATACCAGTTTAAATGGATAAGATGCATAATAAGGTGCATAATACTTAAACCTGGTTTCATCCTCTTCATCTTTCACCTGTAAACAAGCATTTACAGCAACAAAATTATCTGAAGATGCAGATATTGGTACAATCTTCCATTGTCTATAAGCATCTTCACCTTGCGAGGTAGTAGTTGCCTGGTAGTTTGTTGGGTATGCATTGTCACCCTCCATATTATACATACCAGTCTTAGTCTTATCAACCCACAAAGACGCTGCTATGCCACTCACTGTTGTTGATAGAGTATATGTATCAGTAGTGCCCGAAACGAGTTCCACCTTGATGTCGTAACCACCTGCTATCTGAGACATAGTTCTTCCTTGTGCCTCCAAATCATAGTTATTACCTTGCTTAGTAATATATACAACCGTCTGTGGAGAGACAATAGCATTATCAAGACCAGCCCACATCTGCATTGACTGGATATTTTGTTTTGCACCAGAACCTTTAGCCATATGATAGGTTCCATTTGCTACATATGCATAACATTCTTCCTTTACCGTCTCTCTCTTGATGACTCCTCCATATGATGACAATCCAATATTGGTCACACGATAGTAACCAGGAGTTATATCTTGCGCGTACGCGCATATATTAAAGAGGAAGAAGAAATGTAATGTGTATATTATCAGTTTATTCTTCACGATTCTCTATTATATTTTTGAATTCAATTTGTCATTAAAGGCTTCTTGGGAGGACGTTGACAATAATATGTCTTACCCAAGAAGACAAAAGTGAGATTATTTTGAGTAAGTTCTGTTATCTGTGCTTCTTCTACAAGATACTGATTCCTATCATGTGTTATTTGTTGTTCCTCCAAATAGTAGAAATATATCTTACCATCAAGCACTTTCCATTCTTTAAAGGCTATCTCACCAGTATTTATACTGGTCATTCCGCCACCTGCATTAAAGGACATTCCACGCATTTCCTCCAAATCATAATACCACATACCCTCTAACTGGCTACATAATGACCTGAATAATGCAGAATCCTTCCTTGCCTCCTCTACAACCTTTTTGTCAACCTCCTCAACACGAGGGTTTATAGGCGACTCCGCCCTGGAGTCTTGTGACTGCTTATTGCTGCAACCATTGCAACCAGTAAGCATCAAGCAAAACGCCAGGGCGAAGAGATGTATTAGAGATTTATTTGATACCGAACTACTTCTTGATAACAACGTATTCAAGACCGATCTCATTTCCATAGTAGTCAATAGCATAGTACTCTACGGTATTTACACCATCCTTGAGGTCAGATGTTATATCCAATGCAACCTGACCCTCATCAAGTACCTTACCATTAGCACCATTGACGCTGATGTACTTCTTATATACAGGAGCTACAAGGCCATTAGAGTATGTTGTTGGGATAACCTCAACCTTACCAGAAACTTCTGCTGGAACGCCACGGATACCTGCGAAGCCGAAGCCCTTGTCTGAGTTAACCAAGAGAACTGGCTGGAACATCTTGTAAATACCTTTAGCTGTATATGCACTTGCCTTGTCAATAAGCTTATATACTCTGTTAAGGTAGCTACCTGCAAGAAGCCTATCCTCATTTCTGTAGATATTGTTGATAATCTTTTGAGCGCTTTCACACAAGCCATTAACAGAAGTCACAACATCTAATGCATTATTGACATTGTCAACCATATCGCTCATGTCAAATGAGAATTCCTTTTGAATCCAGAAACGTACATCAGTCTCAAGTTGTTTCTGGAATCTAACATCTCTTGAGTAAACGAAATTAATGTTAGTTACCACATTGACAGTCTTGTCTAAATCACCCCATTCTTTTACTGTTACCTTATGTGTAGTCTCGTCGAATGAGAAGTCCTTTGGCACTACAGCATCAAATTCTACTTCAACTGGCACATTAAGAGCGAGTACTGTATCAATGCTAACAGTTGTAGTGTAATCAACAGGAACCTTTACAGTAATAGTTGTGTCAATATCTACAACCTGCTTGATAATCTTCATATTCTCAGGAATTGGCTTAACCTTCTTAATCTTAATCTGAAGATCATTAATCTGGTTTTCGATATTCTCCAAATCAGCATTCTCATTGATTGTCCTGATAATCTTCTTTGCAATTCTTGTATTCAGTTTCTTTATTGCCTTCTTTGCCTTATTAAATGCACGGATAGAATCTCTATACTGCTCTGGCAGAGACTCGAAGCCAAGAGGCTTAACGGCAACACCACTGAGGTCGTAAGGAGAAACAATAGACTTCTTAGTTTCAACCTCTTTTCCTGAAACAGGATCTGTAGCTTTTTGCGTCCACTCAGTCTTAACAGCAAGACGCTCTGTAGAAACACCATTTACAACATTATATATAGCATTTACAACTTTATTAAGAGTACCTCCCTGAATAGCGCTAAGGCTACGGCTATTATATGCGTCCTTCAAGTCATGCCAAGCAGCCTTAACTGCGTCCTTGACAGCTGACTTGTCTATTGCCATATGGAGTCTTGGATCATTTACATCATTTGCAGAAACAGTAGCCTTAGTTGTGTACAAGCCTGTACCATCTGCACGGGTAATACCTGTCATCAGCAGTTTGTCAGATGCCTCAAGGTTACTCAACTTAATGCTGCTCTCCTGACCGAGTGAGTTAACAAGTGATACAGAAACACCAGAGAAATCTGTACCAATTGGGTTGACAGTAAGCTGAATATCGCCCAAAATCTCAGACATTGCTGGGTCACCTGCTGGCTTGTAGAACTGAGGATCATGCTTAGGGAAGATAATCTCATCAGTAGTACCAAAGTAGCCTACCAACTTTGTTGACTTCAAATTTGTAAGAACGCCATTGAAACTGCCAATAGCATTTGACATTACTTCTTCAACCTGAATGTTTGTGATAGACTCTGCAATCTTCTGCATGAGAGTCTTAAACATTGACTCGATTGAATCCTGCAAAACAGTGATTCTATTGTCAATGCCAGCAATTGAATCAGTGATAGTACCGTTTTTCTTTTCATCCCAATCACCAACCTGAGCCTTTAATTTATCTACATCAGTCTTGATACCATTTACAGTTTTGGTCAGATTATTAAACGCACCTGCTGAAGGCATATAATATGAATCTATCTTATCGCCCTTCAGATCGTAATTTGTAACGAGTACACTGTCAGTTCCTACAGCTTCTACAACAGGCTGAGTCTTCTGCAACTTGATATTAGTTGTGCCATCAGAACCTGTTACTGTAGCTACGCCAGTGGTTTTATCAATAGAAAGATCTGCATAACCATTTGGTATTGTTATTTTCTTTGTTGGATCTGCTGAACTTGCAATTTCAAAGTTGGTACCATTATATGTTACAGCTACTGTGTTAACCCAAGCTGGAACAACAGGAATAGTTAATGTTTCAGTCTTTCCACCTGCTGTGATAGTGTATGAACCATCACCATTGTTTGTGATTGAGCACTCGCAAGCTTTTGGAATAACATAGTTAGTACCACCTACACTGATTGTTGTAGTGCCATCACCATTATCCTTAAACTCTGGAATGTATATGGTTTGGTTAGTACCATTATTATTGTAGGTTATATAAATGCCGTTATTATCCAAACCACCAGTAGAAGGTTGTATTAACTGGGGTTTCATCTGACCATCGGCACCTGGAGTCGCATAATACCATGATCCTGTTGTAGGATCATAAGAAAGGACATACTTACCATCTGATGACAATGCCACCAACTTCTGAGCAGCCTCTGCCAATTTCTGTTCTAATTGCTCAATAGTAACACCCTGAGTACCGGGATTCCATCCGCTTTCGCCACCTTCACACTCATTGCAAGAAGACAATGATAGTGTCAGTACAGAAAACAATGCTAACGAAAAAATCGATGTAATCTTTTTCATAGTTTTTTTTGTTTTTTGTTTATAAATAATGTTTATTGAATATTTTTCGTATCACAAATTCAAGGCACAAAGTTACATATATTTTATATATGAGCAAAGGTTTTAAACAATTTTAACACTTTTTTACGCGAAATACCTTTGAAAATTAATTCCTAAAGGCATTTTTCGTGTTTTTTTTGTAATTTTGTCGCCTGTATGAAGAATTTAGAATTAGATTTATTGACAGCCATCTCACCTATTGATGGACGCTATCGTGGAAAAACCGCGGAACTGGCAAATTACTTTTCCGAGTATGCTTTAATCAAATACAGGGTTCGGGTAGAAATAGAGTATTTCATAACCTTATGCGAATTACCACTACCCCAGCTCAAGGATTTTGACAAGTCGTTGTTCTCACGTTTGCGTAACATATACTTAGAATTCTCTGAAGAGGATGCTCAACGTGTTAAGGATATCGAGAAAGTAACCAACCATGATGTAAAGGCAGTAGAGTATTTCATCAAGGAGAAACTTGACGAAATGGAAAAGGGTGGTCTCGGTGAAGGATATTTTGAGCATAGCCGCGAATTCATTCACTTCGGTTTAACATCTCAGGATATCAACAACACCTCTGTTCCTCTTTCAGTAAAGGATGCCTTGAATGAGGTATTCATCCCACAGGTAGAGGAACTGATAGCCCAGTTACAGGAATATGCTGACGAATGGAAGGATGTCCCTATGCTTGCCAAGACACATGGGCAGCCAGCTTCTCCTACTCGTTTAGGAAAGGAAATCATGGTGTTTGTATATAGGCTTACTGAGCAGCTCAATGCTCTGAAGGCTTGCAAATTCACAGCAAAGTTTGGAGGCGCAACAGGCAACTACAATGCACACCATGTAGCATATCCAGAATATGACTGGAAGGCTTTCGGTAACAAATTCGTAGCTGAGAAGTTAGGTTTGGAGCGCGAACAATATACTACCCAGATTTCCAACTATGACCACCTTGGTGGCGTTTTTGATGCTATACGTCGCATCAACACTATCATCATAGATCTTGACAGGGATTTCTGGATGTATATCTCTATGGAATACTTCAAGCAAAAGATTAAAGCAGGTGAGGTTGGTTCCAGCGCAATGCCACACAAGGTCAATCCGATAGATTACGAGAACTCAGAAGGTAACCTTGGTATCGCAAATGCCATCTTGCAGTTCTTGGCACAGAAATTGCCTGTAAGTCGTCTGCAACGCGACCTCACTGATTCTACTGTTCTTAGAAATATTGGAGTACCTCTCGGACATAGCGTCATCGCAATTCAGAGCACTCTCAAAGGACTGCGTAAGCTGATACTTAATCCTGAGGCCTTACAGAAAGACCTTGACAACACATGGGCTGTCGTTGCTGAAGCCATACAGACTATTCTGCGTCGCGAAGCTTACCCTCATCCATACGAGGCATTAAAGGCTTTGACAAGAACAAACAAACACATGGATCAAGAAACTATTCACGAATTCATACAAACACTTGAAGTAAGTGATGCTGTGAAAGCAGAACTTATGACAATAACACCAGATAATTACACGGGAGTGTAGTCTTTAATTAAGAATTAAGAATTGAGAATTAAGAATTAAGAATTGAGAATTAGAAATTATTAAAAGTTTAAGAAAAATTATCGTTTTAAAGAGACTAAACAAAACAAAATTATGGAAAGAAAAGACAACATTCAGGATTCTAACGAACCTAGGCAGCCTCGTCAGCGTGTACGCATCACAACTGCACGCCCAAGTTACGGAGAAAGACCACAGTATGGTGAAAGACCTCAGTACGGAAGACCACAACGTCCACAGTATGGCGAGAGGCCACAACGTAGTGAACGCCCTCAGTATGGCGAAAGGCCACAGTATGGTCGTCCACAGCGTCCACAGTATGGTGAAAGACCACAGTATGGTCGCCCACAACGTCCACAGTATGGGCAGGGACAGCGCCCACAATATGGTGAGCATGCAGGATATGGCCGTCCACAATACGGAAAGCCATCATACGGAAAGCCACAAGGTCGTCCACAGAACAGACAGGCTTACGACCCACAGGCAAAATACTCTATGAAGAAGAGAATAGAGTACAACGAAAGCCATATCGACCCAAATGCACCAATCCGTTTGAACAAGTTCCTTGCTAATGCAGGTGTATGTAGCCGTCGTGAAGCTGACGATTTCATACATGCAGGTGTTGTTACCGTCAATGGCGAGATAGTTACAGAACTGGGTACAAAGATAATGCGTAGCGATGTCGTTATGTTCCACGATCAGCCTGTAACACTTGAAAAGAAAGTTTATGTGCTTCTCAATAAGCCAAAGGATTATGTTACTACTTCAGATGATCCACAGCAAAGAAAGACTGTGATGGACCTCGTAAAGAATGCATGTCCGGAACGCATCTACCCTGTTGGACGTCTTGATCGTAATACAACAGGTGTTCTCCTGCTGACAAATGATGGAGACCTGGCTGCTAAGCTGACTCATCCACGTTTCCTTAAGAAGAAAGTTTATCACGTTGTTCTTGACAAGAATGTAACTCTGCACGATATGCAGCAGATTGCTGATGGTCTGGAATTGGAGGATGGACCAATCAAGGTTGATGCAGTAGAATATGCACACCAAACAGACAAGAAACAAGTTGGAATTGAGATACATTCAGGAAAGAATCGTATCGTTCGTCGTATCTTCGAGTCTCTCGGATATCGCGTAATAAAACTTGATCGTGTACAATTCTGTGGATTAACAAAGAAGAACCTCCGTCGCGGAGACTGGAGATTCCTTACAGAGAAGGAAGTTGACATGCTGCGCATGGGGGCTTTTGAATAAGTTCATTTAATATAAGGATAATAAAAAATGATTCGTACAAAAATTGTCGATGCTCTTCAAAGCACAGACTACGATAAAGAAATATGTATAAAAGGATGGGTGCGTACCCATCGTTCTAGTAAAGCAGTAGATTTCATTGCTGTAAATGACGGTTCAACCATCAAGAACATACAGGTTGTTGTAGATGAAGGTGTCGTTGATGCAGAAACCCTTAAGCAGGTTACTACCGGTTCTTGCGTATGTATTGAAGGAAAACTCGTAAAAAGTCCTGCACAGGGACAGGCTTCCGAGATTCATTGTGAGAACCTCATCATTTATGGTTTATGTGGTGCTGACTATCCTATGCAAAAGAAAGGACAGTCTTTCGAATACATGCGTCAGTATGCACATCTCCGTTTACGTACCAACACCTTTGGTGCCGTGATGCGTATACGCCATAATATGGCAATGGCAATACACACATATTTCCATGAACATGGATATTTCTACTTCCATACCCCACTCATCACCGCAAGTGACTGCGAAGGAGCAGGCAATATGTTCCAGGTTACAACAAAGAATCTTTACGACCTGAAAAAGGATGAGGATGGCAAGATTATCTATAACGATGATTTCTTTGGCCAGCAGACATCTCTGACAGTATCTGGACAGTTGGAGGGAGAACTCGGAGCAACAGCCCTCGGTGCCATATACACCTTCGGACCTACTTTCCGTGCAGAAAACTCAAATACTCCACGCCACCTTGCTGAATTCTGGATGATAGAACCCGAAATAGCATTCATGGACCAGGAGGAACTGATGGATTTGGAAGAGGATTTCATCAAATACTGCGTAAAGTGGGCTTTGGACAACTGCAAGGATGACCTTGAATTCCTCAACAAGATGATAGATAAGGGACTTATAGAACGTCTTGAGGGCATCCTGAAAGATGAGTTCGTTCGTCTCCCATATACAGAAGGTATCAAGATATTGCAGGAAGCAAAGGCAAACGGAAAGAAGTTCGAGTTCCCATGCGATTGGGGCGATGACCTTGCTTCAGAGCATGAGCGTTACCTGGTTGAAGAGCATTTCAAGAAGCCTGTCATTATGACGGACTACCCTACTGCTATCAAGTCGTTCTATATGAAACAAAATCAGGAAACAGCAGAAGGCGGATCTGTAGGCTATAAAGGATGTGTAGCACCTGGCTCTACAATGCAGGGTACGGATGTATTGTTCCCACAGATTGGAGAGATAATGGGTGGTTCAGTCCGTGAGGAAGACTACGACAAGTTGATGGCAGAAATCAACAAGCGTCAGATGGATACAACTCATCTGTGGTGGTATCTTGACACACGCCGCTTCGGTACTTGTCCACATGCTGGTTTCGGATTAGGTTTCGAAAGATTGATACTCTTCGTAACTGGCATGCAGAATATACGAGACGTCATACCTTTCCCACGTACTCCAAACAACGCTGAATTCTAATTTTATTCTATAACACCTTGTTGGGAATGGATTTTGCTGAAGTCAT
>Ga0326512_10001286_pt1 | contig 19725 bp, 27 predicted proteins | sample 1_2617_0518_D_FD_203652 | JGI IMG/M metagenome (GOLD analysis project Ga0326512, IMG submission 203652) | Bovine rumen microbial communities from UC Davis, California, United States - 1_2617_0518 | ecosystem: Host-associated > Mammals > Digestive system > Stomach > Rumen | place: USA... | reverse complement strand
AGTGCCGTCACCAACAGTCACTGCCGCGCCAGCAGTCGGAAGAGTACCCTGGCTCCAATCAATGCTGAGGACCTCGCCGCTGACAGAGAAGTCAAGTGCCGGAAGAGTACCAGCAGAAGCCATCGGTGTAACCGTCGTCGTCCCAAGCGTCACGCTCGGAGTAACTGCAACAGAACCAGCCGGTGTGTAGTTCTTCGTTGCACTATCTCCGACAGTGATCGTCACGGAGCCAGCGGGCGTACCCTTAACAGAAAGGCTCGCTTCGTTGCCAGTGAAAGTCGGCTGAGAAACAGTACCGCTCGGTGTACCGGAAACAGAGATGTTCGCCTCATTACCACTGAATGTCGGCTGAGACACAGAGCCCTCCGGTGTATAGTTGGCCGCACCAGAACCAGTAGCGATTGCCACGGAACCAGCAGCAGTGCCGCTGACCGTAACGGTTCCCTCAGTACCTGTAAAGTTAGGCTGAGAAACAGTACCGGCCGGTGTGTAAGACCCAGACGCACTATCCTTAAATGCAAGAGCCTTCAGAGATCCTGTGCTACCGAACTCACGCCACTTGCCGGAAACCTCGCTCCAAATATACTCAGACTCGCCATAGATAACGACATCGCCAGCTTCCTGGTTATAATCCTTGCCGTCAATCTTAATCGGCTTAACAGTTGAATTGTCAGTAATGGCAGTAGCGGTTGTACCGACAAAGTGCAGAGCGCCAGATATCTCCTCGGCAATATCTTCGATGAGCTCGCGGGCTTCTGCGTCCTTCAGATAATAGGACTCGTTATTCGGCAGGGTAAACTGAGAAAGATAATTCTTTGTATCAGGCATAGTTTTTCTCCTTATCTTAAATTAGTTAGTGATGAAATATATGTGTTCGGGATTGCTTGGATCATAAGCAACCGACACTTTCTGGTTCCAAAAAGTTTTCTCCTCTGGCGTTACAGGTTCGCCTTGAGAAGTAGTCTGCGACGCGATGAACGGTACCTGAGACAGGAGCGTTGTTCCGTCGCCGAATTTGATTGCTGGTATTACATTGCCGTAATCATCTTTGATTGCGTCCTTGTATACATAGATGGTGTTGATCGCAGTCACAAAGTCATTGGCCGACCAACTGGCGACCGTACCCCAAAGTATCTTAACTCCGCCAGTACCACCACCGCCGCCATCGATGATAGCCTGCGCCTCTTCATCTCTCAGATAGAACGTATCATTCGTAGGCAATGTAAATCTTCTTGTGTCTTTCATAATTGCAATTACCTCTAAATACTTGTTCTGAAACTTAATGTTTCTGGATCTGATTCGTCCAAGTTAACAGATACCTTGTTGTTCCATGTGTCGCGGTCTTCGGGAGTCACGCTGCCAGATCCAGAACCAGCCATAAACGGTAGTTCGGATATCAGTGATACACCGTCACCTGCTTTCAGTGCTGGCTGTTTCTTTCCTTCCTTATCCGTGTAGTAATCTGTATATATGTAGAACGTACACAGATCGGAAATTCCGTCAGCGGATTCCCATTCCTCCGTCGTACCATACAGGACGGTAGCATTATTTTCCGGCACAACCTCAATGACCTTAGGTAATACTAAATGTCCTCTTAGTTCATTCATCCGGTACCCTCCTGTGTTTATTATTCGTAAACGCCCCTGATCCTAAGGCGGATACTTCGTCAAATGATTTCATCAACGATGCCGAGCCGCAACATCTCGTCGGCATCAAGCCATAATTCCTTATGCTCAACCTTCTCGTAGTATTCCTCTGTGATTTTAGAGTGGGAGAGTATATAACTTTTAATTTTCTCCTCATAGTGCTGACTAAAATCAAACGTATCTTTAACCGCGTGAAGCGATCCTTCCATGCATTGATAACCGCTATGGAGCAGTCCAGCGCTGAAAGAATGACATACAGTCTTTACATTTTCGTTATGTTTTCCAGCCAAAGCGATCAGTGTCCCCATTGATGCGGCGAGCCCCATGATGTGAATTGTCGTAGGAGTCTTTGCACGCTCGATCTGATCAATGAGGTTAAAACCGTTGTACATATCCCCGCCAATAGTGTTGATATATATCTCGATCGGCTCTCCGCTGCCGTCAGAGTCCATAGCCATGTACGGCAATATCGCCTTCTCAAGCAGATTGTCGCAGACCTCCTCGTTAATTACGATCTTTCTGTCGTATAACATTTTGTAATACATGTACAATACAGGATCCGGCAGACAGCCAGAGTCCACGCTACCAAGAAGTTCCTCTAATGAAATTGGCATATTATTTCTCCTTTTATTCCTGTAATTCGTCCGCCCACTGGCTCACCCAGCTGCGGTGATTATTTTTAAGTTCGCAGACCGCGCAGCGATCCTTATCCTTAAAATGGTTAATATATTTCACAAACCCGCTTTGCTCACCATCCTCTAGATCGCACTGCAAATCATGTCCTATTACTACGACCTTCGTGTTGAAGCAAACACGAGTTAATACTTTCTTCAGTTGCGAGATTGTATAGTTCTGGGCTTCATCCAGAATAACGACTGCGTCCTTCAGGTTCGACCCTCTGAGGTATGTGTCTGTAATACAAGTGATGTATCCTTCACCTTTCTTCTGCATGACGAGGCTCTCGTCGTTAAGCGCCGTGAAGGGATTGATATTACACTCGACCATCGCCTGGTACACTGGCTCGAAGTAGACCGAACTCTTCTCGGTAATATCTCCGGGCAAATATCCCTGACGATGTTCTGATACGGGACTGATCACATAAATGATGTTGCTAAACCGCCCGTACTGAACAAGGAGATTAGCAGCCCCAATGGACACTGTTGTCTTACCAGTGCCGGCCTTGGCATTACAAAACACGATGTCGATGTTCTCATCCCAAATACTCTGGGCGAAGATCCTCTGCTCTTCGTCAAGAGGGATGCCATAGAATGGATGATCAAGAAGATTCTCAGGTGGAACATCTGTGGTTGTTAAAGTTTTCTTTTTAGAACTAATAAGCAAGCTCCCTTGTAATTAAGAGAGGGCCGCCTTTCGGCGACCCCCAAGAATCAGAATTACGGATTGACTTTGTCCTTAAAGTATTTAGTTACCTTGACCTTAACTTTGGTATGTGCAGGAACAACGACCGGTTCGCCAGTCTGCGGATTGCGGCGCGTCTTCTCATCTTCGAGAGCACCCACAACCGTGAATCCCTTAAAGAGCTTAACCTCTTCACGACCAGATACTCCTTCGATTACTGCCGCTTCGAGAGCTGCGAGCATGTCAGAGATGTCCTCCTTCATAAATCCGGTCTTTGTTGCAACAGCTTTAATTAACTTTTCTCTATTCATTTTTTTAATCTCCTTGTATTCATTTTGTTTTATGGTAGGGGAGCAGTGCTATTTCCGTCCCCTCACTACACCAGAAAGTTTGAGGTCTGAAAACACCATAAAACATATGGCATTTTCGAGCCTATTTTTCAGAGGTTGGTCACCGAAGGTACAAAACACTGTAAGAATTGTGTCGGGCTGACTTCATACAGAACCTTCAATAGCAGTGACCTGTTGCGATGTAACTGAGACCTCGACACATCAGACTTGCCCTTTGCCATAGGCGTGATCTTCAGCGCCCTGTCTATAAGCCACGACATTAAGCCCAAGTAATTGTTCGACAAATATGTTTGTCTGATATCCTGAATCAACTGATCGAAGTCTTCGCGGAGCAGGAGATAGTCTTCATACTCCTTCTCATCCGACTTATTGTATTCAGTTAATCCGATAGAATATTTTTGTATGAGACTTTCAACTCGTTTGCACTTGCGCTTGCTGTCTGTGAGCTCATGCTTTCTGAAGAACTGCTGGTTCGGAATTGGGTGTGGATTATGCTGAGGCTTCTGTGCCCTATACGAGACCACCTCATTCATAGGACACTTAAGAGTGTTATTGATAAACCCTTTATACTCTGGATGAATACACCGCCAGAAGCGAGGGTACCCATTTGTTTTTATGTCCATGTCTGATTTAATCCGCGCTATCTCTGATGGGATATCTACGCCAATTGATTTCTTCGCGCTGTCTATTGCAAGCTGCGCAAGACAGGACAAGATACATGCGTAGTCGTAATACTTCTCGTTAGAAAAGTTATACATATACGATAACGAGCATTGACAAAGGTTCGATGATTGACCTATACTGCTTTGACTCTTAGCAAGAGTATTGTCAACTCGTGCAAAATTCTCTGTTGTGTTTTTGTATGTCTTGCTGGACTTTGGTACGTTGTTGACGATTGTTGGATATGCTTGATAGCAGTATGCTGCATGCGCCACTATATCTGGCTGATTTGTAACGAACGAACTATCAGAATCCTGATCTGCTAATCGTTATATCCTCGGCTCTTTATCCGAGGCGTCTCCGTCTTTCAACGAAGTGTCGGACTATCTCTTCACCTTCGGCTTTACGTTAAGGTGCCCGATGCTCGTGTCTTTTTTATTGGTTCCCTCCTCAAAAGTTAGTCTCTGAAGCTTCCGAGTTACTTGTTGGGGTTTCGCTCGGTTCGCCTGCTGGTTGGCCCGTAGGCGTTCCAGCAATTCTTCGGGTATCTTTAGAAAAGTGTTTCCACTTAACTGGCCCAGCAAATTAAGCCATTATGTCTGTCCTGATAATCTGATCCGTTCAAGTTTACGACTAGGATCTGCTGGCCTATATTGAAATATTTTCTTATCAGTGGATGTAATACATTGTGTAAGTATCCGATTCCGTTCGGCGAATTATGCGGGCTGCGAAAGTCCGCAAGATACTCTCCGTCGGCAAATCGTTCTGTGTAACACTGGACAACATCGTCCTCATGCTGGAATGTCGGATCGTTTCTTGGATCCTCGCCGACAGAATGCATCAACATGCCGTAAAGATTACCGGCAATAACCAGATTGTCTGCGTTCTGAATCAGCTTACCTGTTTTCATGTTGGTGATATATGCCTGTATGATATTGGTTCTTCTATCTTTAAAGTATTCACTCTTAATAAAATTTTTGTTGTGGTCTACGAGAGCGATCAGCACCTCGAAGTCATTTGAGAAGTTTTGGTTTCTCTCCAAATACTGCAAGAACACCTCATCGTTTGTTTGCAGTTTATAAATGTATTCGGCGGTCGGGTTCATTACTGCGAACATAGTATCCATGCCAAGAGTGTTAATCATTTGGTATGACATCTGTTGCACATTCCCAAGTTTCGACTTATGAGCCGTCTTCACTACGCCGAACAAGCACCCGTTCTTATGAACCCATTCAGACCAGTATTGGTAACTGACTCCAAACTTTATAAACTTTGTTGCGTTAATAGTCGTTATTACCTTAACATTCTTGACCAGATGCATATTGCCCCAATAATCCGGCACCGCATACGTCTCGTAGTCAAGTCCATGATGGGCGCAGTAGTCTTTGTAATATTCCTGGATATGCCCGCAGAAGGCGGCGCATTTCGTCATGTGATGTCGTAACAATACATAACCATCAGCCCAAGAAGGAAAGATCGCGCTGTCGATAATTGCCTGACCGTCGAATAGCGTATTCTTCAACTCGTAGTCATCTCTGTGTACCGCGATGCACTGGTTCTTATCATTCGTCTCAATGCTGATTACGTTGCGCCTGAATGGTACTTCGACATCATCCAATATCAGAATGTCCTCTGGCTCGATCTTTATTCTGCCGACAATTGAACTGGTGATGAGAGAGGAGTACGCACCCATTTCAACAATCTTTGCGTCGTCATCATCAAGCTTCAGCCCCATATACAAAAACTCGTGGGCCTTATCCCAGATCTCATCCTGTGCAAAAATACAACTGCCTTTCTTGGCGCGACCAGGCGTTCTGTATAGAAACTTATAATGGCGAGTTTCAGACTTAATAATCTTTCCGGTGCGATCATGCGTGTTATATGTGATGTCCACACCATCGCGGTAAAAAATCTCCCTAAGCTCCTCTTTTGTTTTCTTGTCGTATTTGTCCTTATTCGCTTCAGTAAAATCTATAAGGCTTTGTATTCGTTGTTTGCGCTCGACTGTGTCAGCTTCTCGCAGTAACTTCTCAAGATGTTTCTTCTCTTGATCGTAACTGCGACTTCCATAACCGAATGACATTCCGACAATCATTCGTGTCGATTCGCCCTTCCAAACTTCCAATCCATTCTCAACCAAGTAGTCTAAAAACAACGAGGTGGAAAGCATTGCATCTTTTGTGTCGAAGTTGTCTCTGACGCCAAGATTGTTCTCATAGACAGAAGCTGCTGCGAAGTTTAAAATCTTTAATCCATACTCACTTATATAACATCACCCCTCCTTAAATTCTTTGCGACCTCGTAAACAACTGTCGTGGTGACAGCGTTGCCGGCCTGTTTGTATAACTGTGTATCAGAGTTGACCATTGCCGCCCGCTCATAATATTCGTCGCTAAATCCTTGTAGGCGGAAACATTCCTTCGGCGTGAGGCGCCTGATCGCAATATAACTTTCATACCTGTCGTTCCAAACTGCATACACAACACAGCCGTCACCAAGGTCTGCATAGACACCATCATGTGTCGATGGGTCGCCGTCAACCAATGTAGCAGACGTTATACCAATTGCTACGCCATGCCTATCTTGCGCAGTAAGAGTGAACGCGGGGTCGCCATTCTCCTTGAATCGCCGACCATTCTGCCTCTTAGTTATTCTCTCTGGGGTAAGGACAGGAACTACTACGGCAGTCATATCCTGGTTGCCAATGCCCTTATAGTCACGAGCCATTAACGTGCCACCGCATTTGACCTCATCAGACATTCCGTCCTTACGGTTGCAATTAACCGGAATCAGAACGCGGTTCATTGTCTGATGCGTGTGCAAACCTTCTTTTGTTGCGCCGAGCGCAGATAAACAATGTGCCTCATCAATCTCGCTTAATACTTCAGCGTTGCAAAACGATACTGGAATAGCAACGTGATGACATCGACCACCGCCCTGTGATGCGCTGAACGTTTCGGTGATTCCGCTCTGGTCAAACGTCTGTGTATTTCTACGATACCCGTCACGATGCGCAATAATGTTTATCTCTGGAAAGCTACCTTCTCCATCTGAGTTTTGGATAGGAAATACTTGGACTCGACCCATGGTTCTAAGATGTCCGAGAGTATACACACGTTCCCTGTTTTGTGGTACTCCGCAGTATTTACTGTTGAAAGTTTCCCATTGACAGTCATACCCACATTCGTCCATCTCAGTGAGAATGGCAAGGTAGTCAAGTCCTCTATTACTGCTAAACATTCCTTTAACGTTCTCATACATAAGCCATTCGGGTCGATCTTCTTCTGGGATTTCCCGCAAGATTCTAAATACTTCTCTAACGAGACCTGACTGGCCATCGAGTCCAGCTCGCCTTCCGGCGACTGAGAAACTTTGACAAGGGGCCCCGAAGCACCAGCAGTCTGCTCTAGGCATACCCTCCCCTCTGAGTTTTGTGATGTCGTTACTGTACCATTCTCCATTTCTATACTCCTCTTTTAAAATTTCCTTTTGTCTCTGGCGGAATGGGAGAGTAGCGAGGTATTCGCGCTGCTCATCCGTAATCAGATGCATGGACGTGTAACTTGCCACTGCGTATTTGTCCGCCTCACAGAATCCAACACACTCATGACCCGCCGCCTCCATACCGATCCTGAACCCACCGATGCCGCTGAAGAAATCTATAAACTTCACCGATTCACAATCTCCTTATATTTGTTGAAATACCACAGCGCCTTCTGAACATCCTCCTCGCCGTTCTTGTCGGTATGACGCCAAAGGTACTTGAATACATTGCAGAGACAGAAGTGTGCCACAGCATCACTACCAAGAAACTTATCCATCGCATCTATACATTCGACCTTGCCGCCGGTATAGTGCGACGGATGGTTGACTGGATCGCTGAAGAATGATTCATCACAGATCATGGAAACCTCAGCACACTTACCGCGTTGGAACTTCGCTATATGGGTAAAGCTAACCTCCTTCGCATCACTCATGTCATATGCCGGTCTGTAGTCGTACCCTTCATACCCATTCTCTTCCGACCAGTAAACACCTAACGGTGGGTCAGGAAGCTTCGGAACAAATTGGTAGCAATCAGACGAGGATATCTTGCTGAGCATACCGATCTGCTCCCTTACTGCGCTCAGCTCCTTCTTTGTTTTGCACCAAGTCTTGTTCATAAAACTATCTCCTTTGCGTAAGTAAGCGCAGGCTCTCTCGTTATATTTTCGACCATCCATTCAACATAGTCGGGATGCAGTGCATAGACTTCGCCGAGCGTTTGGCCTTTATATTTACCGAAGTCAAGCACATACTCCGTAGGATCGGGCGGCGGACCAATGGCAGCCTTAAGGTCTGGACTGATAATCCAATCAATATCCGGTCGTGACGCAAGAATGTCGCATTCATGGATAAAGAGTTCGCGGTCGTTGCGCGGCTCAGACATAATCTCCTCGCCCTTCTTATCTTTGTTCCACTCGCCGCTATGAGACTCGCACATGTCGGCGATCATCTTGCGGTACTCTTCTGGAATGTTATGCTCGACCTTTGTCTGTAAAACCCAGATCTTCGCGAGCATCGGGTGATCAGCAACAGTGTACTGCGATCCGTTCCACCCACACTTAACTGCGTCATGAAAGGCCGGTACACACCGCATTGCGTCGCGCTCCTCTGGCGTAGCGAACCGCTCCTTGTTTCCCTTCAGTCTGAGCAGATGCTCAAGTATGCTATGGAACATAAAGATATGATACAGCTGTCCGTGCGGCTGGCACTGCGTCGCGTTGTGATACTTGCCAGTCGTACTGCTCGGCATGGTGAAGATATAGTCGGGTATCTGCTCAACCATATCCAAGTAATACTGTCGGAATACTTCCGTCTCAAAGTTCGTTGTTAATAATTCAAATATCTTTCGTTTATCCAACTGCTACCTCCTAACACTCTTCGCGCTTAAATACATCTATCTTTAATTCACCGTCGCGTTCCTCACACATCTGCGCTAGGTTCTCCTGGGAATCAGATCCAATCCACGGTGCTCCAATCTCTTCTACAGTCCCGTCATCATATCTCAACTTCACACTAGTGATATCTTTCCATTTCTTAATACGTTCAAAAAGTCTCTCTCCATATGCCGTCTCTATATTAGCCGCATTATCTTTAAGAAAGAACGTAAGCTGGTCGCTTGTCTGATATCGCATAACGCGACCATCAGATCCAGTGATATATAATCCAGCATGAATACCATGAACCAGAACTCCATTAATGTATTCAGCAGGGACCACCGCCGCATCCACATTCTCAAAAACAATTGTCATGCTTTCTAGTTTAGCCATTTATTCACCTCCTTGGCGGATCACATCTAAGTTTATCTCCGCGACCAACTTATCAATCTTTTCGTAATCTGGATGATCCGGTAGCTTAGTTGTCTCAGCATCCTTCGCGAGCCGCGACTCGTACTCGCTAATCATCTCATAGAATTCAGCCGTCGGCACCTCGTCCTCGCCGAGATATTTTCCCGCTCGAATATCCATCAGAAAGTCGTGATCTTTACTGCGGTAAGTAACAATCTTCCCATTCTCCAGGATGTCGAATGCCATGAGATACAAGCGCACCAGATGCATCATATGTTTCGTCAACTTGCCGTGTTCAATAGCCTTCGAGTTGCGCTCGCCGATCTTCTTGTAAGACTTCGCGATGTTTTTCATCTCTTCCCACATGCCGACATAATCGCGGAGCGGGTAGTGCTTCAGCGTAACATCCATGAAGATCTCGGTGTCGTACTCTGGATTGACTGCCGAATCAATATAGAGGTTAAGGTATCCGTCCGGTTGGGAGTATTTCTCGCCGAATGAATAGCGGGCGCTCTCGATACTGTTCTTAATGTGGGCCTCCAGTGCCGCCTGATTCTGTACGCGAATACTCTTATTCTTCAGCCGCCAGAGCTGTGCGTTCGCATAGCCGCCGAAACTATGGATCGCCCGCTTTGACAGAAACAAACCGGCGTTGTCAATCAGCTTCTGTCCTGCGTCGGTTACCTTTAGATACTGCCAAGGTTCAAGCCCAAGTATCTCAATCACGTTCGGGTTGCAGTTACACAGCAGGTTAACTATCTTGCGAAGCGAGTAGACGACGGTGTCTGTTTCGCTGTTTTCAATCTGATCGAAACCTTTGCCGGTGAGAATCTCGGTGGGAGAGTGGGTCGCAACTCCTCGTATGTCTATATCAGACCCTTCGACGTTCGTGCCGTAAGCGTAGGATCCGCCGAGTCCGAGAATGATGGTTTGAGATTTTAGCGGTTCCTGCCTGAGAAAGTCATAGGCGGGATCTGTGTTTACTTTATGGTTTAGGTCATCCATTGATATACCTCTTGTATTTTTTTATGATCTCTCTATTTACTTGAGAACACGCTGAAGCAGAACGCCTTGTTTTCACGGCTCCCAAGGTTGCATCATAGCAGTTCCATTTCTTCGTACTCTGCTGTGGAAAAGGATCATGTCAGAAACCTCATCAGCAACCTTGAGTGCTTCCCTTGCTTCTTTTGTCTCCACTCTTCCCATTAATGTGTGAATGACATCTGTGTTCTCCGGCATCTGCATAATGCTTTCCATAGATACTTTGAGATAATCCGCTATCTTTTTCAGTTCAACAGCATTGATTGTACGGTCTCCATTAAGCATCTTGCTCACAGTCTGTTTGGAAACACCGATTCCATCTGCAAGGTCTATCTGTTTTTTCCCATGTTTCTTGAGGATACCAAGAATATTGCTGGCAATTATCATATTGATATCCATCATGACTTTCACCTCCAGTCTTGGTTACCATATAACCTGTGTAGAATACGCCGTTCTCTTTTTCGGGTTCGTGTGTTATAGGCAATTTTTCATCCTCAGTATACTAAGATCGCTAATGCTGCGTAAAAGTTCCAAGTAGGCATCTATTGCTTCTGGAGGTGTCCCGTTTTTGATCACCTGTCTTAGCTTACATCGTTCACTGTCAAGTTTAATGATTGCGTCGTCAAGAGTACGTCGTAACATATCTCGATCCCGCCTCCGTGACTTTACAGGGCGTAATTCGACTTGATTTCGCATTTTGTACCCCCACCCTATAAAATGTTCGACCGAGCGATTACGATTCGAAATCGGTCTCAATTTCGCCCTGTGGTTGGGCAGTTCCAGACAAACGAGCGGCAAGCTCTCCGCGCTGTTCGTCGCTCAGTCTCCTCGGTGGCGAAACCTTGATCCAACTCAGCGGCACATGTGCACAGATCGTACCGTCTGCATTCTCAACGTAGTCGCACTCATCAGGCCGCGCCTTCTTCAGCTTCTTGATCCTGTTAACAAACCTTCTTTTGTGCAACGAGAGAGTAGCGGTCTCGTCCTCACTGTAGAACTCAATCATGTTTTCATGTAGCACTTAGCACCTCCCGGTATAATTCTATCTTGTCAAACAGCGCGTCGATGTCAGTGTCAGCGCCGAATGAGATGCGGATCGTCCGTAGCGCCTCCTCGTCCGACAGACCGATCGCCCGCAGCACACGCGACGGCTCAGCGACTCCGGTATTGCACGCTGATCCGGCCGAGACATAAATGCCATCCATTGCCAGAGCGGCGACCATCTGCTGCGCGTCACAATCGGGGAGCGTCATACTTACGATGTTCTGCACTACTTGATCCCCGCCGTTAAATTTATAGACTGATCGAGAAGTCATCCTCTTCCTGATGTCGGTGGCGGCGAGCTTCGCTTCGGCCTTGCCGCTCTCTGTGATTCGCAGCGCTTCAGCCATGGCGGCGATTCCGCCAGTGTTCTCGGTGCCGGCCCTCAAGCCGCGCTCCTGGTGCCCGCCGAACAGCAGTGGTCGTAGGAGTGACGGGTCCTTTGCGTACAGGAAGCCGGTTCCTTTCAGGCCGCCGAACTTGTGTGCCGACATACATGCGAAGTCGATGTTGCCAACGTCGATCGGCTCGTGCGGCCACAGCTGCGTTGTGTCGCAAAAGTAGTAGGCGTCTTTATAGCAGCTCACTAAGTCGGCTATCTCGGCTACGTGTTGTATAGTGCCGATCTCGTTATTCGCGCCCATGATCGCGACAAGTGTGCGGTCGCCGTGCTTCGTACACCATTCAATCAGCTCGACCAGATTACTGATGTCGATCATCCCGTCGCCGTCATTCTTGACGAAGTGGACGCTTGCCCGCGAGTTCAGCGCCGCATTGTAGACGCATGGGTGCTCAATCAGCGTCGTGATAATACTATCCCATTTCTGCGCGATGACTGTGTTCGCAGCCTCAGTTGATCCAGATGTGAAGATGATTGTTTCGGGATCGACGCCCAGTACACCGGCAATGTACTCCCTCGCGCCCTCGATTATTTGGGCTGATTCAGAAGAATAAAGGCGTGATGAAGGGTTGAGCCAGTTCTCTTTCGTGACGTTGTAATACTTTGCGAGGGCGGCCATGTGCGGCGGAGTCGTGGCGGCGTGGTCCAGGTAAATCATGTTATATAAGCCTTCCTGTCATAATACTGTCTTATTTCGGGAAACAAATCTTCAGCCTCCTGTAGATATCTCTTGGGCGACGGGCGGTCGGTCGCCTCGACGAACTCGCGCAGCGTCAACTTCTTGATAAGCGAGAATGTGTTACACCATCTTGCGACTGTGACATACAGACCGTAGAACGGCGACTCCACATAGCGGGCAAAGCGCATGATGTACGGCGATACGTTGTAACTGCTGAGAATGAAAATCCGTTCAAACATCTCTATAAGGTCGCGGCGCCAGAAGTCCATGTCCCATTTGTTGCGGCGGTCGAAGCCGACCAGAACGTAGAAGACTATCTTCTGTGTGTCGGTGTACTGCCGAATCAATTTTATCTTGTCAACGATGATGTCGCGGTCGGCGTAGTTGTCGAATGCGAAAGTGTAGCTCTCATCGTATTTGGCGGCGAAGAGGAGCTCACACTTCTCTGGCGTCAGTATCCGCTCATCTATTCCCTGCTTGAACTTGAAGCGCTTGCCGGTCGCCATCAGGTCTTCGAGTAGCGGTCTCCATTGGGGACAGCCGAAGAAGTTGTCGTCGAGCAGGCAGATCTTCTTGCGGGTCGGATCATAGAACTCGTCGAGCGGGCTGTGCGGTACTACGTCCCTGTAGTTGCGGTTCACGCAGAACTCACACCCCCTGAAGCACCCCCTGGTCATGAAGCCGATCGAGTAGTCGGTGTACTCCTTGTACTCAGTCTTTGGTTTCGGCGGCGGCTGACTGGCGATCCAAGCATCGTACAGGTGATAGTCCGGCATGATGTGTTCGATCTCGTCGGGTAGTGGCGGCGCTTTGTCGAAGAAGAAACCGGTTCCGCCGCACTCTACGTTCGGTAGCGTCAACACGTCGGCTGGGACTTCGGTATCTGTGAATACCTTGGAGATCGTCACTTTATCATACTGCTGAAGAGAATCATAGTCGGTCTTCAGGGTGACGGTGTCGCCGCGAGCCTTGTGGTAGGCGGAGATCTTCATGGCGGCGAGGTTCGGGAAGCGGTGGCGTTTGCGGCGGATCGGGTCGGCGTCGATGATTGCCACGTTCATGCTTTAAATGCTTCTTTCATCAGTCGGTAACTATTGTTTACTGCGAAATACCAGTATTGAAATGGTTCGCCGTCCTGCTGGCGTTGCTTTGTTATCTCGTCGGCGATTGTTCGAGCCGCCGCATGGTACTCGTCCTGAGAGATCCCTTTGTCGTAGCAGATCTTGTAGAGATTGGCGGGCGTGTAGTCGAGGGTGTCGCTCGTCGGCTTTGCACCGGCCAAGTCGGCTAGAGCGCCGATGCACTTACCGGCTGAGACGCGGGTGTTGAGGATCGGCTGGTACTGACTGCGCCCAATGCAGTTGTTGGTTATGAAGCGGTATACGTCGTCGTATGTGAATGCCGACCGCTCCGGTATCAGGTATTCGTAACCTTCGTTGATGTATGTGTCCATATACTTCTTGTCCTTATGCTGATTGTGTAACTGCCGTCTTCATGTTTTCTGATATACCCCATGGATGGCCTCTCAGTTATGTCGAGTACTATCTCAGGTTCCACCGCGAATGTGCCGACCTTCGGAACACGTACAGTTCCGTCTTTGTTAATTGGTGCGCAGGTAAAAGATAGCAGTGATGGATCTCGAAATGACGCACCTGGCTTCTTGGCTAAATACTTCGCGGTACTAAGGATTACGGTGGCGATGTCGTCATAGTCGTGTAGCTCTTTGATATCGCAACTGCCGCCTGAGCGGTAGTAGTTGTAGACTGTGCTATAAGCTTCAATCGCTCGGTCGAGTGCGGCGATCTCTTCGTCGCTTGTTATGATTAGTCGTCCACTGTAATTTGTGTCCACATTGTTAAAATCTTTGTTGTCCAATAATGCTTTTAGATATGGCTTTACTTCGTCAGATGCGTTCTCTAATATGTTGCTCGCTTCAGAAATCAGTCGCTGACGCTTTGAATCTTGTGTCTCATAGCGACCGGTCTTGCGGATCGTCGGTAATACTTCTGATGTGACCCAGCGTTTGAATGGTTTCGCTTTTGGCATATGACTGGCGAAGATGAGAGAGTAGAGACCAGACTCATTGATAACCACCAAATCCTGAAGCCCGCCAAGGGTGTCACATTTCGTTACCCCCTTATCCTCTTCATCCACATGGTCAGCGATTGCTTTACGGCTGTTATTATATTCTAAGACGTCGGTCACATCTTTACCTACGAACCACGGCTCTCCATCGATTACCGTTGTGCGAATTGTGCCGAACTCTGGTGAGTTAAAGATCTGAAGATCGTTCATTCTATATCCTCCTGTAATAATATGTCGTGTGTCCACTGTGGTTAGTATAGCACAACGGACACACGATGTCAAGAAGCGCTCGTGCTCCAAAAACGATCGACGTCCAACTGCTCGTACCCCTATATAATAATAATATATAACTAGAAGCACTATGTTCAAGTTAAATTAATACACCAAGAAACAATGCTAATTAAACTCACTAAGAGATACTCCTCTATGCTTACTAGAGTAATATACTCTTTTACGCGTCTCATTGCATTCGCCTTGTGTTAACTTTGACTTTAAACTGATCGTCATCAGTCCTTTTGATCGTTATAAGCGTGACACGTCTATTCGACGGTATTATGAGCGGCGGGTCTACCTGGTATGTTCCAATCTTCGGTATACGAATCGATCCGTCCTTGTTGATGCTAGAACAACAGTAGGCGATTGTATCTGGTTTATTCATGAGCTTATGGGTTCTACTGCCAAAGAAATGAGCAGTGTTTGAGATTGCAGTTCCGATACCCTGGGCTTCTTTCAGCGCGTCGATCGTCAGATCTCCTCCTTTGGCGTAGTAGTTGTAAATCGCCATATAAGATTCAAACGCTTTATCTATTTCTGCGGTCGGTTTGATTATTAAACTGCCAGTGTAGTTTTCTTCGACTGAGCTGAACGGTTCGAGTAGATTCTTCACATATGGCAGTACCTTCGGCGGTATATTTCTTACGATTCGCTCAGCCTCGTCTTTAACTGTTTCGGTATTACCATTGCCATAGCACACAGGTAGGATGTAGTTTAATATCCACTTCTTGAGCCGCGATGCTGCCGGAGTTGGACTGATGTAAGAAAGGTGGATGGCTCCGGCAATGTTGATAAGCTCGTAGTGTCTGTCCTCTTCTTTTACGTTGTCTATGACGGCCTGATTTGGGTCTTGAAAGCCGATGGCGGCTGCGATGTCTGTTCCGACAAACCATACTTGGTCGTCCATTACTGTGAATTTGATGTCGTTGAAAATTGTGTCCATTTAATCTCTCCTCTTGTATATATCAATGTAATGTAAATTGTGAAACGATCTTTGTCGAAGTGCTCGTACCCCTATATAAAGAGTAATAGATAACTAGAAGCACTAAGTTCAAGTTAACTAGATCTACTAAGAGATACTCATTTATGCTTACTTGAGTAATATATTCTTTTACGAAACTGATCATGTCGTGTGTCTGTTGTCATGATATCACAATACTGATGTTGACGTCAACTATATACACACTATATGTCAGTTGTGAAAAAATCATTCTTCGACCAAGTGCTCGTACCCCTATATATTATTACTAGAAACTAGAAGTACAATGTTCAAGTTAACTTAGTTTAACAAGAAACAATGTTAACTTGATACACTAAGAGATACTCTTCTATGTCTACTTGAGTATTATATTCTTTTACGAGACTCATGCCGACTTGGGTCTCAGCGCATTCTTCGCGAGCGGCAATTCTCCCTGATGAAATACGATCGTGGCAAGCGCTCGCGCCTATCGGGAATTAAATCATGGTGCGTATGCGCTTTTTTGGACTGATGATGAAAAATGAATTATGGCTTTTGGTGTATGGCGTAGTTGAGCTTGAGTTAAAAATGGTGGGTTTAAAAGTGCGGAGCTGGAGCGGAGCTTTTCGATAGGGGTGTCGATAGGGTTGGAGGAGATGATAGAGGGGTGTGGCGGTGGAGGAGGGTGGAATTTTTGGTTGGTGTTGGAGTGGACCACCCAGTTACCAGGGCTTGAAATTACTGGGACTGTTGGTTAATTTCACCCCGTATCATGGGCACAAATGACCATTTGAGTCCAGTGTTTTCAAGGACTCGTTTGATTGTTTGTTTGTGGTACTCTTACATCGTCAGGGGAAACAGAATACACAACAGAATACAAAAAGTAATACATCTTCCTGACGGATGTAGGTCAAGTTTCCACGTGGAAACAGAAAGTGAGGACAATATGAAAAAGACAATGGTAGGAAACACGAACGAAAGAATCAACTACAATGATATTAAGGGTATCGTGAAGAATTCCCATCAGATTGATGCGAGAATCAATGGTATCGAAGGACTCACAACAGATTGTAAAAAAGTTCTCAGCACTATGGACAATCTGAAAACAGCAGGCGAACGTTCAAACCTGCAAATTGCAGGAATTGCCTTTACTCTTTGGAGTAAAAAAGGTGAAATGTTTACAGAGGAAAGTAGACAGTTCACGTCTCTTAATGAATTCTTGACAACGGTTTTCCCTGCATGGGGAAAATCCTATATCTCGAAAATCGTCTCTGTTGGCAAGTGCTTTGAGGTCGATAGCATGGGACGAACAAAATTGTATGATAAACTCACAGGTAAAGACATCGCCTTAGGGACCGCATATGTTATAGCGTCTACGGTCGACAGGAAGGCAGGGGTTAATGAGGCTAGACGTGATGCACTCAATAGCCTTAAAAAAGGTGGGAAGTTTGATGGTTTGACCATCTACGATAGCACGCGCAAATTTGAGGAACGTCTCAAAGATGCGAAAACCGCAAATAACATTTCTGATGTTTCACCCGATGAAGTCAGAGACGCGATTGATGCAATACGTAAACTCACTGCCAATTATAAGGTGGCTTCCGATGTAGGTGAAGCTCTTGACACCATTATTAAAGTGCTTCCGAAAAAGTTTCTTCCGAAAGCTGAGAACAAGTAAATATCAAAAAGGGGTTTAACCCCTTTTTTTTATGCAGTTTTTTAACGGTTTCCACGTGGAAACTTCACACAAAAATATGAGGAGACAGTTATGGATAATATTGTGATAACGATTGATGTCATTGAAAAACTTAATAATCCGAATATCTTTGCGTCAGATAACGACGCTTTGTTCGATGCAGAATATGAGCGCGTTATTTCTGAGTGCGCAAACTGGGATTGAAGTTTCCACGTGGAAACTTGAGTATGTCAGATGGTTGTGGACAACAACACGTTGTCCGCTTCCATGTAACATATTCCTTTTTTTGTGCGCGTGCGTGTACACGCGTGGATAGCACATTGAAAACTTCATGCGACAGTGACAGATGCAAAATGTGAACTGTGTAGAGTAGGCAGCTATTCGGGCGGTCATACTAATAGACAACGCTAGGCGGATTGAAAAATCCCGTCTAACCTAGGAAAGAACCTGGGCTACGCTGATAGGCGAAAACGCTCCGATCCCAAGGTGGCTGCCAATGGTAACACGACAGGCATAGCATCTGCCTCACAAGTGTGGACGTAGCACGGTGTTGCAGAGATAACGAGCGCAGTCATACGTGTGCGTGCCGTGATGGGTACAAAGGTTTGCATTTTGCGAGCCCAGTGTCACGGTTTCATATGTCGTCAGGTGTCAAGTCTCAGGAAAGTCACTAGACATATGTACACAGGTTGGGTTCACCTGTGAAGTGCACGAATACAACGCCGAATGGGGATCGGCAGGAACTACAATGCGCGACCATATTATGGTTTCAAGAGATACATAACTTGTATATGGTTATGTATCTCATTGTAGCCATAATTAGCACAAATAAAAGAAGGAGAAGAGTTATGAATCAATTATTATTGGAGCTTAAAGGTGAGATAATGAAATATCTGTACAATGAAGCAAGTACCAACTATGCAGAAGATGCAGATAGACTTCTATTGATTCTGGATAAGGTGACAGAGATTGAAGATGTCACCGAGTTGCACAATGTATGTGACAGTATGAGAGATGACATCGGTGCGATCGGCTGCCAAAGTCATTACGCAGAAACAATGATGTCTATGCAGTCTTTTCTGCATACGATCAACGACCTGAAGGCTTGCGCAGAAACTATGCGCGAGCTGTGCAGAATAACCTGGAAGTATCAGACTGGTCGCATCACATATGATGAATATAAAAATGCAGTCAATGAAAGGCTACACGTAACATTGTTATTTGAGGATGTGAAAGACTTCACATACAGTGAGATCTGGGAAATGTTTCATTGATGAAAGGGGTAATTATGGCACTTAATAACTTCGCACCTAAAAAGCATTACAGGCTTTATACCTATCATTATCTCGCAGATGAACGTGTAGTAGCACATGTTAACCTCTGGGAAGGCTGCGGTAATGCACCTGACGGTGCGCTCTTCGATCATGAAGAAGCAATAAAAGAGTCTCTGGCAGAGGATCGCATCAGACCACTTACCGACCTTGAGGTCGTATGCGACACCAATAACTGGGCTATGCAGTACGTGCGTAGAGCGTGTAAAAAACTCGGAGTACGTCTTACCGAGGTGAAGTTATGACATTAGAGTTCAGAGTGAGGAAGGGTACTATGCACTTCCTCACTGACCGAGTTATTAAAAGGGTGTCTCAGGACAGCTATATTTATCAGATTGATTATAATATGCTGTGCTGGAAAAATATCCCAAGCTCTAGAATTAGAGTTGCAGAAGGGATATTACATAACATGGGTTGCACACATATAAACCGCAAATGAGTTTCCACGTGGAAACAAAGGAGCATTATGGACACACTCAAGAAGATCGTGGTGGAGTATGCCACAAATGGGGGTTTGTTTTACAGCGCTCTCACGAAAGTGTGTAAGAGTAAGGGCAGATGTAAAATGTATCACGAAGCGGCAGAGTGCTACATCGCCGCCTTAGAAGATTGTAGAGCGATGATTGGACTCCGTAAGCGTGGGTTTATCTCACGCACGGAGTGTGCTGAGTCATTAACGGAGATTTTAGGACAAACGGTTGATGGTTTTCGGCTCAGAATCACGGAAATTTTGGGTGCATGCTAACCCATGGTTGACGAGCCTGGCGCCGTTGGTTGTGGTGTTTAACTATCAACAGCGGATGCGTCATCATCCGCCACAGCAAGGGAAACGCCCGCAAGGGAAACAGAAAGGAGTAATAATGAACATCTTTACAA